>Ga0155828_137_pt1 | contig 40760 bp, 26 predicted proteins | sample RifCSPlowO2_01_FD_107482 | JGI IMG/M metagenome (GOLD analysis project Ga0155828, IMG submission 107482) | Candidatus Peribacteria bacterium RIFCSPLOWO2_01_FULL_51_18
CACTTTCCGGATACATTCGGGCTGGAACGGGACTTTAAGCGATCCGGTGGTGAAGGAATTCCAAAGAAACTTCCGGGGACTCGAGCAGCAATCTTTCAGCTTCAAAGTAAACCCGCCGAACAGTCCGAATCCGGGGACGGAAAGGCTTCCTCGCACTCCGCAAGTGACCGTCAGCGTCCGCTATCCGGACGGCACCGAAGAGATCATCTCCGGCAGAGCCGGCAAGATGCCGCAGAGGAACGGGGATGACGTGGCGGCGGAGTATGAAGCCAGGATGCAACAACTCGAGCAGCAAAATGATCTGCCGAAGTATGGAGAGGATGGGAAAACGATTATCGGATATGGCGGAGTCCTGGGGACGACGGTGGCGGATGCGGGGATAAGTGACACGACTATTACAGGAGTAACAACACAGTTACATGGGGCAGCATCAGAACAAGAACCTCTCGGCAAGTTTGCCGAGGCGAATTTCGAGAATATGAAGGTCTCGTTAAAACCGGGAAGCAGTAAAACATTTACCTTTGAGCTTACAGACGCAGGGATGGTGAATATTTGGATGCCAGGAAATATTGGTAAAGCAATAGGACCGTGGCTGAATATTACGGATATTCCAAACGCAAACTTTTCGATGCATCTTTCGGGTGGTCCTGAAAACGTAAATATATATACGGGCAGATCGAGCGAAAGCGCGGAGACGATAAGCTCTGTTCTCCCTGCAGGGATTTATTCGCTCACTGTGTCCGATTCCACTTCATATCCGTTCAATGGGGATGGCTTCGATCCAACGATTGAGTCTATTTCACTTCCTTCCGCCCCGCTGAGCCTTAAGGTGCAGAAATACAATACAGCTAATATCGAAGGAAGAATTTCGTTAGATGGGAATGTAAATGTGATGCCCGTGAGCATGGGGGTGGCGACATTTAAGAGTAATGGAGAACGCGAAAAGGACGTGTCAAAAATTCCACAACTCGACCCCTCCAAGCCCGTGTGGGTTATATTCCACGGGAGAACCGACAACCCGGATAGTAACAATATGAAAGAACTGCAAAGAAGATTCTTTGATTTGGCAGGCGAGGATTACCAGGTTGTGTACGTTGACTGGGAAAAAGCGGCGAATGATGTCATCCGCATTTTGGGAAAGGATATCGGGGATCTGGAGGACGCAGAGTGGACCCCTGCCGTCGGCAGGTGGGTGGGGCAGCAACTGCTGGCTGCGGGTATTTCCCCTGCAAACGCGCGTTTCGGCGGCCATAGCCACGGCACGTTTGTCGGATATTTCGCGGCAGAGTGGATGCAGCAAGAATGGAAGAAGCTCCATCCAAGTGAATCCGGGAAGGTCGGCGCCATCGTCGCGCTCGACAGCGCGAAGAATCCCGTGTTCTTCGGAGCGGATATTCCCGAGGGAAGCATCGTTTTCTCGAACGTTGCGGAGCGGTCCATCGCCTTCCACAGCAGTATCCTGGGATCGCGGAACAGAGCATTCGGCGCAGACCGCGCTGTCACCGTGACTTCCTCGCATATCGATCCGTTCAAGGAGCACGGCTTCGCCGTCTCGATGTTTGCCGATATGCTGGCGGATATGAAGACAGGGAAGAATCAGAGAATCACGCCGTTCTTCCGGCTCTCGAGAGAGAAAGGAATTTCTCTCGACGGCCTGCCTGACGCGGAAGGGTACGACGCGTGGATTGAAGTGCGCACGGAGATGGTGAATACTCCGGACGGCCCCTGGTGGAAAGCGCAGGCCAGCACGCTCAGATTCCGGAACGCTGACGGAAGCTGGTCAACGCCCCTCTTCGATCCCGAGATCGAGAACGAGAACGAGTCTCTGCCGCCGTCCTCCGGCCCCGGCTCCTATCTCCCCTAAGTTGACGACATGCGAAGAGCATTGATCATTCTCGGCACGATCGCGGCAATACCTGTACTCTTGGCAGTCCTCCTCCTCGGACGCGGCATCGTATTGCAGTTAATGGGATATCCTGTGGATATTCCTCCATCGGAACTCGCGGACGAAATCGCCGCTGAGAATGGCGATCCGCTGCGTTGCAGGAGATTGCAGCAAACTGTACCGACGATGGGGCCGTCGCTGGCTGAGAAGCGGATGTTGTGTTTTTTCTTACTGGCACAGAAGAAAAAAGACCCTAGCATTTGTGAGCTGCTGTTGCCGAGTGAATACGGGTGGGACTGCCTGGGAACAGTCGCAAGCTTGATCTATACCGGGTATGGCTGCTCGAGCTATGCATCGGGAGAAATCTACTGTTCGTCAGGAGTGCGAGGAAGAAACACAGGCATAGATGATTGCGGAAAGTACAAGGAAGCGGATCTGAAATACTGGTGTTACGTGGAACGGACGCGCACGCTCGAAGGCGTTTTTGATTGTGATAAAATCCCCGCCGATCCCCCTATACTGAGAGATGAATGCCAGCGATGGTATGCCTATAAGCTGAAAGACGCCTCGTTGTGTTCTTCAATACGCGACGGCAAGCTCAGGAAGGTTTGCGAGCTGAAAGTGAAGTACCGCGGCTCCGGCTCTTCGGCTCTATAACAGCTTTCTTTCCCGTATAGCAAACGCCCTCTTAATCTCCCGCCGTTTCCGGCGGCCATTCCAATGAATACGACATAAACGTGGCAAGATGCGGATCAAACCAGATCCATTTCAGAGAGTCCGTCTATTTTTTTCCGCTCGCCTTTTCTTTTTCCTGTTTTTTTTGGCTTTCTAAATCTTGCTCCGTGGCTATTTTAAGCGATAATTCCACAAAAAATGTCGTACCCTTATTCTCTTCGCTTTCGAAGCGGATGGAGCCGCCTTGGGCCTCCACGGCACCCTTTGCTACGAAGAGACCGAAGCCGTTACCGTCCACCTTGCGCACGTTGGTCGCGCGGAAGAGCTTCTCGAACATCCGTCCCTGGTCGGCCTTCGGTATGCCGCAACCGGTGTCCCGCACCACGTAGCTCAGCTTCCCGTCCTTTACCGTTACCTTGAAGTCGACTTCTCCGCCAGTCGGCGTGTATTTGATGGCATTTGAGAGCAGATTCTCCAGCGTCATCCGCATCAGGCGCTTGTCCAGCATGGCGGTCGGCATATCTTTGGGCAGTGATTTGACAAATTTGATCTCCTTTTCCTCCGCCTTCGGATCCATTATCGCGACTATCTCGCCGAAGAATTCCTGCAGATTAAGATCGGTTCGGTCGACTTTCATCTTCCCCAGCTGCAAGCGCGAAACGTCCAATATCATGCTCACCAGATCCGAGAGATTCACGGTGATAGCATGCATCGTCTTCATCTGTTTTTGCTGCTCCCCGGTCAGCTTACCTATATCGCCGTCGATCAGCATCTCGATATACCACTTAACGGATGTCACCGGCGTCCCCAGCTGATGCGCGACGATGCTTATGAGTTCATCTTTCTGGCGGTCGAGCTCTTTAAGTAAATTAACCCTAGTACCCCACATTCTTACTAAGATAACTGTCTGGGTGGTTAAAATAACTATTAGAAATATTGTGAAGAAAATATACGGCCTTAAAGCTGCATTGATCGATATTAAATAATCTGAAACTTCAACATCGATTCCAATAAATTCATTTGCTGTTTTGTCTTTCCGCCAAATTGGTGACGATGAAGACAAAAATGTTCCCCATTGATCGACAGCCAGCTCATCATCGACAGTAGGCATCACAAATCCAAATTCCTTCAATGTCGGAAATTCTGATACATCGTACTCATCTCCTGGCGCGTTCAACTGATCACTTTCGTCGATTTTCCCATCTTGGTTCAAATCTATCTTTTCATAGGGATGTAAGGAATCAGCGTCCGCAACAAAGGTCAATGTATTTGGATCGTCAGTTTTCCTTAGAATATACGCAAATTTGACATCCTTATTTCTTTCTCTTATTTGTTGTAACAAAGCAATAGTTTTATCGTACGCATCCGAGCCCACATTTTCAGGACCCTTTATCTTCGATAACTCTTTCTCGTCAAACATGACTGAAGCTGTAGTCGCTATAGCAATAATTCGTGATTGGAGTTTTTGCTTAAATATTTCCTGTAATCGTGTATATAAAAAATATGTAACAAAAAGTGTCAAAATCGTAAAAACGATAAGAATCAAATAACTACTAAATGAACCAATAAATTCTTTGACCCTTTGGTTATTTGTATTTGTTTTTATTTTCATCTTAAAATTATACCACCTTTTCGTTAAGTTTTCCAGATCAATAATATGTTTGAATTATATGCGTAGTAAGAGCCCCGTTTTTTCTGTAATATTCCTTGACCTCATGTGGTACTGATTGGAAATCTCCAATAACTTTTCTACAGCCCTTTTTTTTACACATGCATTCCATTTGCCAAGTGACATCATCAATAGTTGTTGAATAGTCATAGGTTATTTCTTCGCCAGCTGGGATATTGCGCAATGCAAAAAGTATTCCGTTGTTTCGAATTCCCGCATTTGGCTCACACGAATGGTTAAAGCATACATACGGAACAATAAGGTCGATGTAATTATCATCAGTAATCTGCAAAGGATTTCCGTCATTGATGTCATATTTATCAAAAAATTCTCTAAGAGAAATTTTAGGTCCTGCAAATTTACATATTATTTCACTTTTAATTATTTCTTTCGTGGCAATGCAAGCTCGGCCAAGTGGCGTCCCGTTGATTACTTTAAACTTAAAGGTTTGAGTAAAAATCCCTTCCATGAAAATAATGGTACCACTAATTTATTAGGTGTTAAGTGATTCCATAAATCTAAAACCCAAGCATCTTATAAAAAACTTTTTTATAAAGATTTTTCACATCAACATCCAGTCCGACTATCCCGATCGATTTTCCGTTTACAATAATCGACGCAGCTCCCGTTATAAAGCTACCCCACTGATCTTCGAGTGGTTTTTCGTTGAAGGCTGGCCCCTTCAAGGCGTACAGCAAAGGTTCATTTTTTACAACTTCATACTGGTAACCTGGCCAGACAGCTTCATCAGCTTCTGTTGGCTCTTTTTTTCCATCATAATACCCAATCCACAGATTCGGCAGATTATAATTCGAATCAGCATCGGCGACGAATTCGAGCATGTCCGGTTTGTCAGTCGGCCGCATTATATATGCCCAAGTAATTTCCGGATTTTTATCTCTAATTTCATTCAGCTTCTTAAAAACCCTCTGATACGCCTCCTTCTTCATGTCCCTCGCAAAATGCAACTCATTCAGATCCTTAGGGTCAAATTGTGAGGCTGCTGTAGCCGCAATAGACATCAGCCTCTGTCCCGTTTCTTCTATAACAATATTCAATGTATAGCGATAAAGACCATAAAGAAGGCCTACGATAACGAGGAGCACGATGGAGCTGCCGATCAGGATTCGTTTCAGATTCATAGCGCGCAGCATTTCCTGCATAAGTGGCTTATTTATCGCGGCGAAGCGTATGAGGACGAAGAGTATGAAAAGCCCAACGAAGACGACAAGCGGGGAGAAAGACTGCGCCGTGAGTTCATCGATACGGCTTGCCAGCATGTCTACGCCAAGCACTGCCACTGTAATTCCCTGCTCATTCTTTATCGGTGCCATTCCAGAGATAAATGTTCCCCATTGATCTGTCATCGGTTCGGCATCGGCGGTTGGTTCCAAGAACGCCTTTTTCGATTCTAGCTGGCTTGAAATATCATAAGGATCTCCGGGAGCAGGATTTTGATCCCTTTCATCTATTACTCCATCACCATTGGTATCCTCAGTAACATAAGGATTGAGAGAATCCGCATCCGCTACAAAAGCTAATTTATTGGAATCATTTGTACTTCTCCAAATATAAGCCCATTTTATTCCTTCGTTGTTCCTCCGTATCAGGTTGAGCGTCGCGATCAGCTTTGCATACTCCGGTTTTTTGATATCCGCCGGAGTATGCACCGCTGAGATGTCCTTCGGGTCAAACTGTAGTGCTCCGGTAGCCGCGATGGAGATGGCTTTGTCGCGGATGCGCTGCAGGTTGTACTCTCTCGCGTTTCGGTAGAGACCGAAGGTGATGGCGCCCGCTATGAGCGCGAAGATGGCGAACGCCGCGAGGCTTTGTTTGCCGAGTATGAATTCACGGAAGCGGGAGAGCATGCGGGTCTTCATCGGAACGACTGTCAGGGCTGGGAGAGCGGCGGAAGGGGCGTGTTTTTCTCCTCTTTCCTCAGCCAAAAGCCCGGCCCAGAGGGATTCGAAAGATGCGCGTTCCACCCTGGCCAGCTCGGGGTAGCGCAGGAAGCAGGCGGTCTGATCGGTGAAATTTATACAGGCGATGGTCCCGTCGACGATCGTTTTTTCGAAATCGATCGGAGACTCGGACTCGTGGACGAGAAGCGTCTTGCGATATTCAAACGCGTCCTTAGACTGATATCTGCGGGCGAGCGTGGTATCCGGCGCGATGATCCGCTGGAAGATCTTGCGGTATTGGCGCTTTCTGAAGAGATCGACACGGAAAGCGCGGAGAGGATCTTCTTCGGCTTTGTAGAGGATCGGCGTGAAGGTGAGCAGCTCCTGCCCGGTCTCGAGAAGCTTCAGGTACGCCTGCTCGATGCCGTCTGTCCCATGGAAATATTCCAGCTCGGGCTTGTGACGGTCCAGCTTCAATGAATTTACGAAAGATGAGAAATCCTGGTGACGGCGGTCGAGCTGCTCATGGCGCTTCTTCATATCGCGCTCCATCCATTTGATGATCGTATCGAGCGAGTGGATGGAATATTTCGGCTGATCGTTCAGCATGTCCCGCTGCGCTATCCCCTTGACCAAGAGTTTCTTCATCGCCTGATCGAGCACACCGGTAGACTTGCCGGTCTTGGTCGCGAGCCCCCGTAGCGTCATGGCATCCTCCTCGACCAGCTTCTTTAGCAGCAGTATCTCGGTCCCCGAAAACCCGGCTTCTTTGAGCGCTGTCTCGATGCTGGTGGGAAGGATGGAATTCATAATTATTATGGAAATCTGCGAATATTAAAAAAATCGCCCTTTCTTTGGGCGACGGTTTTTTGCTCGGTCAGATCTGAAAAAATGATGAGAGGCCAAAGAGCGCAAATCATATTAAAAATCAGCATACTCTCCCTGCCGGTGAGAAAAACGTACGGCATAAAAGGAATAATAAGAAGTTAATTCTTATTCAGACAACCTCGTACTCTACACTAGTATTTTCTTACGTCAATATCATTTTGATGGCTTACAGAAGCCAATCTTGATTTTATATTTTTACAACTAACTTACTCATATAATCTCGAACTCCGCGGCCGGGGACGGCCGCTGCTGTATCGATAAAAATTAATTGAAGAATCGAAATTATCAAAGCATTCGGTTATACACATCCATTTCCCCCTCTCATTCGCCCCCTCCCCCAACCCCTCCCCCGACGCGCGCGTTCGAGCTCGCGCGAATCGGGAGAGGGGAGGAAAACCATAAACAAATGTCTCCCTCTCCCGGCTGTCATGCCGCAGCATGACCCGGGGGAGGGTCGGGGTGGGGGCTGCGCTTCCGCAAAATAAACACTTCGTGATGTGGCATGGGCATCCTGCCCATGGGTGCACGTGGCGTCCCGCCCGTGCAAAAGCCCGGTGCAACTTTTCCGAATTCAATCGTTTCGCATGGGCGAGACGCCCATGCCCCCACGGCCGAGACGGCCGTGCCACATCGCGGCTGCGAATATTTCAGAGCTCCACCCTCCCCTCTTTTATAAGCCGCTTCAAATCCTTTTCAAAAGTAACCATCCCATCCTGTGCCCCGGTCTGCAGCACGCTACCCAGCTCGGCCAGACGGTGTTCGCGGATGATGTTTGCCACGGCGGGTGTTTTTACCAGTATTTCCCGGTTGGCAATTCGGCCGCCGCCTTTTTTGGGATAGAGCCTCTGGGCCACCACGGCCTTCAGCGACAAAGACAGCTGGACACGCACCTGGGCCTGCTGATGCGGCGGGAAGACGTCGACGATCCGATCGATGGTTTGTGTGCTGTTCGGAGTGTGTAGCGTAGCCAGCATCAGGTGACCTGTTTCGGCGAGCGTCAAAGCCAGTGAGATACTTTCGAGATCGCGCATTTCGCCGACCATTACCACATCAGGATCCTGTCTCAAAACATGCTTCAACCCTTCGGGGAATGATGGGAAATCGGTCCCGAGTTCTCTTTGACGGACCAGCCCTTTTTCGGGAAGGAACCGGAACTCGATCGGGTCTTCCAGCGTGATGATATTGAGTGACTCGCTTTTCAGTAATTCCTGTACGATCGCGGCCAGGGATGTGGATTTTCCAGAGCCGGTCGGCCCGGTGAAGAGCACCATGCCGTCTCTTTGACGGCAAAGATTCATGACTGCCCCGGGCATCTCCACATCGGCGAGAGTCGGAACTTTGTTCGGAATCAACCTGGCGGCAAAAGCCGGGGCGCCGGAAGCCATGTGACAATTTATCCTGAGCCGCGTGCCGTCTTCCAGCAGATAAGAACAATCCAGATCGCCATCGGCCAAAAACCGCTTGTATTGGTTTTCATTCAGAAATTTATGGATCAGGGCGTTTACCTCGGACTCAGAAAGCGCCTGTTTGTCGATCGGAGTCAAAACACCGTCGATCCGGAGCACCGGCGGATAACCGGTTATCACATGGATATCGGAGGCTCGCTTTTGGGTGGCAGCCGTCCAGAGGTTCTGTTTGGGCATCGTATTATTGTAGCAGAAAAACAAGCTTTTTTATAGGTAATTTGACGACTTGGAAAAGAAACCGAGGAGTCCGAAGAAACCGACGAAACCGAAGAAAAGAAGTTATCCTCGGACTCTTCGGTTTCCTCGGTTTCTTCGGTTTCTTTTTTCAAACTTCTTTCGCCTTCCTTCCCATCTCCATCACCTGTTTGCAGACTTTTTCCAGCTGCGCTTCGTCGAGATCGAAGTCGAAACCTTCCTCCAGCCAGTTACTGAGTACCTGCGCCTCACGATCCTTGTCCGGCTCGTCTTCATCGAGCTGGGTGATGATCTGTTTGACCAAAAACGTCCTCCTGGAGAGCAATTCCACGATTTGTCGGTCGACTGCGTCTACCTGCCGGCGGAGATCGGATACTGATGGCATCGCTGGGCGATATACTCGCCACTGGGAGAGATTTTGCAATTGACAGGGAAATTAAGAGTTGGAAATTGATAGTTTGTTAAATTAGAAACGAAGATAAAAGGTAAGGTAGGTAAGGTAGGTGTTAAATCAAACCTTGCTAAAATAACATCATGGATAAAGCCCAAGCCAGAGAACGGATCGAAAAACTGAAAGCGGAAATTTGGCGTGTGAACCGGGCTTATTTTATTGATAACAAAAACCTGGTATCCGAAGAGGTGCGGGACTCACTGAAGCGCGAGCTTATCTCACTCGAAAAAAAATTCCCCGATCTCATCACGCCCGATTCACCTACTCAACGCGTAGGAGCGCCGCTCGATGGCCGGACAGCGAAACGGAAACATATTTATGCCAAAGAATCGCTTCAGGACGCCTTTTCCCGAGCAGACATGGATGACTGGATCGATCAGATGAAACGGTCACTGGGAAATGAAAATGTGAAATTCGAGTTTGAAACGGAATTAAAAATTGATGGACTGAACATTTCCCTGGTTTATGAACTTTCTTCGCTCCCAACCCAAACCCCAACCCATAACCGCGACAACAAAGGAAAAATGTATCACCTAACTCGCGCGGTCACCCGCGGAAATGGCATCGAAGGCGAGGATGTAACCCACACGGTCCGGACCATCGAAAGCATCCCCCTGTCATTCGAATTGCCGGATGAATACCGAAAAAACGAGTGGCCCGAAGTGATGGAAATCGGTGGTGAGGTTTATCTCGAAAAAAAAGCGCTGGAACGGATAAACTCGAAGCTTCGAGGCGAGGAAAAATTCGCCAATCCGCGCAATGCGGCAGCCGGATCGGTACGCCAGCTGGATCCAAAGATCGCCGCCGGGCGGGATCTGGAAATGTTTTGTTATTCGCTGGATACGCTCAGCACCGACACGCTGAAAATAATGAAACAAAAACAGCTGATGGATTTTCTCCAGGACTGCGGCCTGCCGGTCCAGCCGCAATACGGCGTTTACGCTTCCATCGATGAAGTGGAAGAACTCTATAAAAAAGTCGGAAAAGAAAGAGACAGCCTGCCGTTTGATATCGACGGCATCGTCATAAAAGTAAACGACCGGCGGATGCAAAAGGACCTGGGTTCGACCGCCAAAGCGCCCCGGTACGCCCGCGCGCTCAAATTTGAAGCCGAACAGGGGACGGCGCAGATCCAGGCCATCGAGCTGCAGGTCGGGAGAACCGGGGCCATCACTCCCGTGGCCCATCTCACACCGCTTAAGCTGGCGGGCACGACCGTGACCCGCGCCACGCTTCACAATGAGGATGAAATCAAGCGGCTCGATATTCATGTCGGAGACACAGTCATCGTCCACAAAGCCGGAGACATAATCCCCGAAGTGCTGGAAGTATTGCCCGGTCTGCGAAAAAAAGATTCGGTTCCGTTCCATTATCCGAAAGACTGTCCCAGCTGCGGGACGCACCTGATCCGTCCCGAAGGAGAAGCCGTGCACCGCTGCCCTAACCCCAATTGCGCGGGCATCCGCCATGAACGTCTGACGCATTTCGCCTCGCGATATGCGATGAATATCGAGGGGCTCGGATTCGAAACCGTCGACGGACTGATCCGCGCCGGTCTGGTCAGCGATGCCGGGGACATCTTCTTTTTGAAGGCAGAGGAGCTGCTCGGCTTGCCGCTGTTTAAGGAAAAGAAAGCCGGAAATCTTTTGAAATCGATAGAAAAAGCGCGGAGATCGCCGCTCGAAAATTTCATCTTCGCGCTCGGCATCCGGCATATCGGCCGGGAAACGGCCGACGTGCTGGCCCGTTCCGTCCCCTGGCCGAAGCATGGCGCGCAAACGACCGTCACGCCCGCGATATTCGGAAAAACGCTCCAGGACATGGCGCTGGAAGACCTGTTCAACATCGACCAAGTCGGCGAGACCTTGGCCCGCTCGATAAAATCCTGGGCCGATGACGCGGACAACCAGGCGCTTTTGAAAAAAATCGAACAAGGCGGCGTTCATCTGATCCTCCCTCACGGCACCTCGGTGACACAGGTTTTCGCAGGTCTGACCTTTGTGATTACCGGAACACTGCCGACACTCGGCCGCGAAGACGCGAAGGCGATGATAAAAGAACGCGGCGGCAAGGTAAGCTCATCGGTAAGCCGTAAAACAAACTACCTGCTCCTCGGCGCGGATCCGGGAAGCAAGCTGGAGGAGGCGAAGAAGTATGGAGTCAGAGTGATTGATGAGGTGGAATTTAAAAAGATGTGTGGATGAGCGGAGAGCGATGAGCGGTTAGCGGGTAGATTGGAAGTAATTCAATAAGCGCTTGCGACTCATCGCTACCCGCTAGCCGCTCATCGCTTATCAGTGCTCCTGTTGCATGCAAAATTCTGTTGACATGTAAAAACTCTTCCCTATTCTTTCCCCGTGAATTTTCCGCGCCCGCTCATCGTCCGTCGCCGCCCCGCTTCCAGCGAGGTGCAGGGCTGATGCGCGAAAAATCGATCCCCCTGAAAACCTCTCTGGAAGCCAATCCGGAGTTTTTTATTTTGTACACATGCTCAATAAATTCGAAAAAACAGCGGCAGCCTACGACCAGCTCTATGAGGGCAAAGTAGTGCTGGTGAAAGTCAGCGGTGCCGAAATAAGCGGCGAAAATTTCCCCAAGCTGGTGGAAGACATCCGGTGGATGATCGAAAAAAAGATCCGGGTGGTGCTGATCTTCGGCGGGGGGGACCAGATCACCAAAAAATTCAAGGAAGCTTCCGGCAAAGACCGGCCGAAGATAGACGGCATCGGCGTAACGGATCCGGAAGTACTGACAAAAGGGGTAGTCCCCTCTTTCAATGAAATAAGAGCGCAACTGAAGGAAATCCTGCTTCCGGAAACGATATTCATCGAGCCCAAAGCGATGATCTGTGAGATCCATCCGGATCCCCGCTACGGGCTGGTGGGGACACCTCAGGCAATCGAGCTTCCCGATGCTCCCTTATCGGCCGTCGGCTTCGTCGGCACCGCGGGACCGGACGAAGAATATCCGCAAGAACTTGAAACCGAAACCGGCGCGAGGAATTTAAACGTCAACGCCGATGATGTTGCCGTGGCTTTGGTCAAACAATATTCCGCACTGATAAACGAGCTGATTTTCATCACCAAAGAAGGGGGAGTAAGAGACAAAGAATGGAATCTTTCTCCGCTTCTTACAGATAAACGGCTGGAACGAATCCTGAGCGGAGAAGACCCGGATATCCCCGTGGAAGGGGGAATGAAGAAAAAAGTGGAAGCGATATTGAGCGTCCTGAAAAAAGTGGGAAAAATAGCTATAACCGATGCGAGAGGACTCATGTCCGAGATCGAAAGGTGGAAAGGCACGGGTACTTTCTGCGCCGATACGGATCAAATGCAATTCGAGGAAATGCAGCCGATCGAGGAACCGATTTTTGATGAAGTCTATGAGGAATTCGTGCAAGCCGGGATTTTCAGACAGCGGACTCCGGAGGAAATCGCGGAACTGAAGCGGTATCACGTGATGCTCAGGGTGAAAAACTCGCCCCTTGGCGGGCTTTCACTTGTCCCAAAAGAAGGCGGCTGGCTGGAACTGTCGGCTCTCTGGGCCGGAACAGTGGGAAACGGTGTGGGGCAGATCCTCCTAGATTCAGCCCTTAAAAAAGGCCAGGGCCGGCTTTATGCGCTGGCGCTGGAATCGAGCGCCGAATCGATAAAAGCGTTCCAGGGAAACCCGGGGTTCAGATGTCTCGGAAAAATATCCGAGGCCAGGAAAAACCATTGTGAGGAGTTGCCGCCGCATCTCCGGGATAACCGGAAATACGATGTAACTGCGAGGGACCCGTACGTATTCGTCGGGGTTGCGGGTTGAGAATAGATGAACTCAAAACCGCGGCCTAAAAAAGCCGCTGCTTTATCAAAAAAATAAAATAGACCCAGCAGCGGCCTTTCAGGGCGCGGTGATGCAAGGCGACATTTTTCCCCGTATCAAACCAAAAACCCCCTCTTCATATCCAGCTTCTGCGAAGAGACGATCTTTTTGTTTTCCATTAATTTCACTTCCCAGCTCAGATTAATCTTTACTTTCAATCTGGTATCCGAGACCAGCTTCAGCCGCAATTTTTGTCCCGGTTTTATCGGAACCGGTTCTAAAAGCGGCAGATAAATCTGTTCCCAATGCGTCGGCGGATCATGGGGACCGGTTGAGAGATTTATTCCCGGTACCAATTCGGCATTCCACCATAAAGCGAAACCGTAAACGTTGTAGAGACGCCCCGCCGGGGCGTCTCTACCATCGGATTCCCAAGTTACCGAGGCCTTCCTAACACTCGAGTTCTTCTTTTTAAAATCTATCTCATCCCATTTCTTCGCACTGATAATTTCTTCGGGACGGATTTTTTTGACGTATATGTTGTTAAGTGCGATTTCCCGGGCTTCCTTCATGTCCAGATCGTAACCCACATCGGCCATCACATCGATTTCTTTTTGTAAGCGATCCGAGATTACCGGTGCGACGAATTGTTCGATCCGGCCCGGGATTATGATTCCGCCTGGTTTCAGAAACCGCTTGGCGTCCTCAATGATCTCGATGATGTTTTCCTCCAGTGCGTAATTTCCAAGTATCTCGGCGACCATCATGTCCGCCGGCCCGGCCTTCGTCACGTCCATCGAATGTTTGTTTATAAACGTGCAATTTTTGATTCCGTTACTCATGGCCAGTTTACGGCTGACACCGGATATATCACCGTAATCAATCAAAGTGCAATGCTTCGCTCCCATTCTGGAAGCCAAAAATGAAAGAAAGCCGGTGCCCGAACCGACATCGACGATTGTCGTCTTCCCGGATTGTACTGATTGTTTTAGGGCTCGATAGAAGGCTTCGTTGCGCACCTTGTCACCCAGTAATTTGCGTTGAAGCTCAATCATAAGAAAGTAAGGAAAGTAAGGAAAGTAAGGTAAGGGAGGTAAGGGAGGTAAGGGAGGTAAGGTAAGTGACAAAAAACATAATTTTACCTTCCTGACCTTCCTGACCTTCCTTACCTCCATTACCTTCCTTACTTTCCTTACTTTCCTTACCTAAATCAACGGTTCTTCAAAAGTTTCTTCCTCCGGTATCTCATCCTTCTTCGGCGGCTCACTGGCCGCTTCGTCCCATTTTCGGAGGCTTTCCTCCACTTCTTCCTTCGGCCGGCAGTATTTTTTTCGCGACGTCTCAATGATTTCCCGCGTGTGATCTTCCCCGATCCGAGGCACGTCTACGGTCCGCCCGGAAAACGCCTCGCGGATCTCGCCTTTGACCGACATCTTGGTATAGAACTCACGGACGCCGAGGTTGATGATGTCGCGTTCCTTGAAGATCGGCTCGTATTCTTTTTCCAGCACTCCGGCATCCTCGGCGCCGACCCGGAAGCTGATCATGGAGCCGACGTTGCCGAAGACCGTCTGGCGGATCTTGCTGCTCAGCTGGCCCATGTATTGGTGCGCGATAGTCAGGTTCAGGTGATATTTGCGTGCTTCGGACAGGATCTCGTAAAACGTGTCGGTGGCGAAGTTCTGGAATTCATCGACGTAGAAATAAAAATCGGTGCGTTCCTCCTCCAGCACGTTGGCCCGGCTCATGGCCGCCTGGTACATCTTCGTGATGATCATGGAACCAAGCAGTGACGAGTTTTCCTCTCCCAGAAGCCCTTTACTGACTTTCATCAGCAGGATTTTCTTATTGTCCATTATTTCGCGGATATCGAAACGCGTCACCGGCTGGCCGATGATGTTGCGGATCATGTTGGTCGCGACGAACTGGCCGACTTTATTTAGCAGCGGGGTGATGGCCTCGGCGTCGAATTTCTCGGACCAGGCGGCGAACTCCGAGACCCAGAAGCTCTTCACCACGTTGTCCTGGATCCGCGCCACGATTTTCTGACGGTAGTTTTTGTCGGTGAGCATCTTGAGAATCGACATAACCGTCGTGTTCGGGCTGTCTAAGAGGGCCAGCGTCGTGTAGCGCAACACATGCTCCAGGCGGTAGGTCCAGTTGTCGCCGAAAAGCTTCTTGAAGATGTCGAGAAAACCGATGGTGAGCTGCATCTTGTAGGCTTCCTCCACCTTCTCCAGCGGATTGAATGCGATCGGATTCTGGATATCTCCCGGATCGAATAAGACCACGTCGTTTACCCTGTTTGTCGGTACGAACCGCAGGACATTATCCACCAGATCTCCGTGCGGATCGAGTACGGCTACTCCCCGACCCCGATTCAAATCCTCGTGAACCAAAAGCTCAAGCAGTTTGCTTTTGCCGGAGCCCGATTTTCCGACGACATACAGATGCCGCCGGCGGTCATCCAGCCTCACGCCGAAGCGGACGAAGTTGTTGTGGTAATTCGTGACGCCGAAAACGCTGACATCGTCGCCCTCGCCCTCCCGCGGCAGGTCCTGCGGCGGAGCGGATTTTCGTGCCAGAACATGGACGATGTGCGACACGAAATCGGCATTCGGAAAATGGAACAGCGTCGCCACTTCCTTGCTGCTCTGGATAAATGCGGAAGCATGCGTCCGTTCACGGAAGCGCTTGAGAAAGGACGTCGAGTTTGTGACGCCCGTCGCCTTGAATCCGTTGATATCCGAATCGTTGAAATGATAAAAACTGTTTTTTATGGCTTCCAGCTTGCGGCTGCCTTCTTCGAAACTTCGCGTCACATAGGTGCACCTGATGGAAACCCGGAACGGTTTCATCTGATCCTTGGTTTTCGCGGCTTCCGCCCGGACCGTCTGGATCCCCTTCCGGCCTTCTTTCCTGAGCCGGTCTCGGATACTGAAGAACTTTTTCAGCGCCGCCAGCTTGTAACGGATATTTCGCAAAAAGTGGTAAAGGGCGCTGTCCGGATGCGGCTCGACGATTATCTGGACCCAGACCTGCTCGCCGCTTTCGATCTTCGAGATTACGGAGAAAAGCCGCGACATGCTGTCTTCTTCAAATCTTTCATAAGTTTTGATCGGATAAACGTCGCGCTCTTTCAGGATCAATTCACAGCCGGCAAAATTGTTGTGCTGCGGATTGAACCAGGCGGTGTAGTCGTTGGTCTCTTTTATCTCGGCGTCCGGAAAGGTGGCGTAGATCATGCCCTCTATCGTCTCCTTGTATTTCTCGTCCATGACGGCATAAAAATACGTGTACTGCTCGTAGCCGAAATATTCGAACGAAAACCGCTCGCGGGTGATGGTATTGCGCAAGCTTTCCAGCAAATCCTGGAACCTGGATTCCATTTTTTTGTTCTCATCCGTCCCCTGGGGCACGATGATGTGGAGGTAGCGCAGATCGGCCATTTCAAGGGCATATTCTTCAGGAAAATGGAGAATTTGTAAACATCAGAAAATGAATCAAATATTATGAAAATAATAAAGCGTTGTGGCACGGCCGTCCCGGCCGTGGGGGCATGGGCGTCCCCGCCCATGCGAAAATTCGGGCGAATCAAAACCGAAGCTTTCGCACGGGCTGGAAGCCCGTGCACCCATGGGCAAGCCCGTAAAGGCCGCGTGGCGGCCCACGTGCCGCTTTACGCGGATGCCCATGCCACATCGCGATGGCCTTCTTTTTGAATCAATAAACTTCCTTCAAATAACATTTCTCGCCCTTCGACAGGCTCAGGGCGAATCCTGTGCTCCGGTAAAAAGAGACAAAGGGCCTCATCTTAGAATACGGTGTTAACATAACATGATTCGCAATAAACGATTTCGGGGCGATCGGGTGAATAGCTTGTGGCAATTGGCTTTTGGCATTTGGCACATTGTCTATCCCAGAGCTTGCGCGGATTCCGCAGAGCCATGCGGTCCAGATGGCGCTGGTCGAAGCAGCGGCGCGGCACCGGCAAGCCGAAATCGCGATAAAATTTCAGCTCCGCTTTTTGGATCTTGAAAAGCTTCCCGGTCACTTCGCACTTCACCGCCCAATCCAGTATCTCATCGGGGGTTTGATCGATCGCATCCGGAAGCTGATCGCCGGAAATTATTTTTTCCGCCTGCGGCGATTCGTCTACCGCGTCCCGCCAATTCCAGCCTTTGGCTTTAACCTTAGATTCTTCAAGCGGGAAATATTCCTGGGCCACCGTTTCGTTGTAGCCATAAGGGCTCAGGCGGTGCGGAAAAAATTCACCGAATTCACCTGATTTCTTCATGTGTTCGATTATTTTCGGAACCAGTGCTTCGTATTCCTGCTGCGAGTATTGCTTATTGAAAATGCAATACTGCTTGTGTTGAAGGCCGATGCAGCCGAAGAGATCCTTCGAGCCGTTTTCGCAGTAACGACAGTAAAGAATGTTTGAAACATCGTTGGTGCAGGATTCGGAAAACGCGACGTTGTAGAAATTGTTCCCGAGCAAGTGATTTTCGAGTCCCAGCTCGCCGGGAAGTGCCCAGCCGTAGCAGTCGTAGCAACTTTTGGCTTTATGAAACCAGACGCAGTAACGGCAGTCTTCGCTGTAGGTGATGTCGTAGGAATCTTTGACGTTCCGGCTGTAGGAGATGTGATCGCCGGTGCAATTTTCGCTCCCGAAGCCGGCCATATATTTGTGCGGCAGAGTCAGACGCAGCTGTTCCCGTTTATTTAGCGCTTCCCTCCGCATCGCGGGGTTTTTGATCAAGGCAAACTGTTTTTCGAATTCTTCCTTCGAAACCGGTAGGTTTAGAATGTGGTATTTCTTGTTCGCCAGATTCACGCAACCGATACAGTTTGAGCAACCCTGACAGCTATAAAGCAAAGCTGAATCAAAACAGTTTTTGCAGAATTCCGAGAAAAGAAGGTTATTTGATTCATAACAATCCACGCATTCGTAGCAGCTCTCGGAATCGAAAGTGAAAAAACAGTCCATGATCCGGTGGCTGCGGTGGATGAAGGTGGAGTAAAGACATTCTTCGTTGTCGTTGGAAGCGAAGATCAGATAACAGTCCTTGTTTCTGGCCGAGAGATTGGTGAAATCGCTGTTCTGGTTCTGAAACCGCAGATTCATCGAAGGCAAAGGCACCGCGTGATGCAGCTCGTCCCATTGGTCGAAAAAAATCCGGTTAAAATCGAAATCCCGGCCGAAGCTCATGGGATCCCACTTATCGGAATGCCAGATATCCTGCTCGTAAACCTTGAAAGGTTTGTCGGGGGAATAAATGGACAGAATCGTCTGGCCGGAAAAATCACACTTACGGCGGTAAAGCCTTTTCTCGTTTCGCCAGGCCAGCCGTCTCTGCCTCCGGCAATCGGGGCAGAGCGTCGGCGGCGGAATGGAATATTTTTTACCGCCGAATACCGGAGAAATCATCTCGTAAAATTTTTGGTCCTCCTTTGGAACCGTGAACGCCGATTTGCATTGAGTGCAAGTTTTTTGCATAGGCAGGAAATAATTTGAGAGAGCAAGGAGCCGGGTTATTTATCCTCGCTCTCTCATGTTTCACACCTCCTTTCTAGAAAGGTTGAAGATGCGGATTGCATGCCTTGCCAATTTAAAGCTTTTTATGATTAAATCAATAGTTTCACATAAAACTTGTGAAACTGTGAATATGGCTTTATAATGATGTCAATGGCTTACACAGTCCTCGAGTCGTTTGGTCTATCGGCTGAGGAAGCCGGTCTCTATACCGAGCTTTTGCCGCTGGGTGACGTACCGGTAATCGATCTGATCAAGCTGACCCAAAAACATCCACAAATCATTTATCGTCTGCTCGATTCCCTCTCCGCCAAAGGTCTGGTGCTGACTGAGATCAGGAAGCACCGGAAATACGTCCGGGCCGAGGACCCGGAAGTATTCAAAAAATCACAGGAACAAAAACTGGAGGCGCTGAAGGCGCTCCTGCCCGAGCTGAAGGCCCTGCAAAACAAACCCAGGGAAGCCACGGTCCGGGTGGCCAGAGGCGAAGAAGCGGTAAGGAATCTGCGGCGCCGGGCATTTGACGAGCTGCCCGAGGGGGGCATGTTTTACATTCTCAGCGCTTCGGGCACGAGATTTTACGAAATTATGGGAGGCACGCTGGATGGCATTGAGAAGCACCGGGTGAAACGGAAGATCCGGAAACGGCTGCTCGCCTTCGAGAGCCAAAGGAAGATGCTCGAAAAAAACGAGAAATGGGATTTGATTGAGATCCGGTATTTGCCGGAAAGCAACTCCGTGCCTTCGAGCACGAATATCTTCGGGAATACGGTTGCGATTCAGATTTGGCTTTCTGATCCCATTGTCATAATGATCGAAAGCCCGGAAGTGGCTCAGAGCTACAAGGATTATTTCGGGAGTTTGTGGAAAACTGCCAAGCAATAACATGATGTGGCATGGGCATCCTGCCCATGGGGACACGGGCTTCGAGCCCGTGTGAAACACCGACGGAGGATAGTATCCGATAAATTCGGGAACAAATTTCGCATGGGCGCGACGCCCATGCCACCACGGCCAAGATGGCCGTGCCACAGCTTCACTTAGCAAGCTCATCTTCAACTTTCTTTAGTCTCCTTAGTTGCTCTTTCAGGTTCCTGATTTCCTGCTTTTCCTCATTTTCCTGTTTCGGAACTACGGCTCCGGATCCGACTACCGAACCGGTACCCGACTGCGCTCCGGGTAAAGAAAGCATCATGGGCTGCGCGCTTTCCGCGCCGGTGGATTTCAAGTCTCTTTGGGCCTCCTCCGGTTCTTTGGGAACGGCAAACATAAGCGGTTCCGGCGTGTTTTCCCCTTCCGGGCTTACCCGGTCCGTCTCCGGTTCTTCACCGCCTTTTATGATTTTCGACAGATTTTCCGTTTCTTCCTTCACCCGTTCCTTGAGCTTGTGTTCCAATGCATTCCGTTTTCCCGAGGGCGGCAGAGTCTTCGCCGCACTGGCGGCCTGGCTCAGATCGTCGGTCATTTCGTCCAGAGATTCAAAGTCCCAAACGCCTTTGTCCTTCATGGCTTTGGCTTCGTCGCTCCTCCGGTCCGAAAACTTCAGATAAGTTTCCGCTTGTTTCTCGGGAGTCACGGCGGTCTTCAGCTCTACGGTTTCGACGAAACGCTTGAGGAAATAAAGCTTGTTATCCCGGCCCACATACGGCGAGGCGTATGAATACGAGACCACCCCGGTCACGGCGATCAAAAAAGCGCACGTGGCACCGATCCAGATCCGGGTGAAGTGGAAAAATCTCGAGCGGGCGGATACCGGCTCGCCGTGAATCCATTGCCGGATGCGTAGCCGCATGATTTGCCGGAATTTTTTATCCGGATGCACCGTTTCGGTTCGCTGATCAAGCAAATCGTTGAGCAGTTTTTCATCGTTGGCCTGTGATTTCGGGTCGTAAATCATTTGTGGCGGTTAAGAATCTTTTTCCGAAGCATCCCCAGGGACCGGTGGATCATGACGTTTACATTATTTTCCGAGATATTCAGTATTTTCGCGATTTCCTGGTGCGGCAGATCGGAAGCAAGCTTGAGCGCCCAAAGCGTCTGATATTTTTCAGGTAAAGTCCGTATTTCTTCCCAAACTTCGGTTATCAGCATTTTCCGGTTCAAGCCCTGCAGATCGAAGTTTTCCGATGGTTCAAAACCGGTTTCGGAAAGCTCATCCAGGGAATCAACCGGCTTTATCCGGCGGTAATGATCAATCAGGCAATTGTTGGCGATTTTGAATAGCCAGGCTGGAAAAGAAGTACTGTCGTCCCGGAAGTTTTTGAGACCCAGAAAGGCTTTCTCGAAAGTGAGCGAGGTCAGATCCTCGGAGTCTTCACGATGCCGGAGACGGAAGAAAAAATAGCGGTACACGGGCGTCAGGTATTTTTCGAAAAGTTGGGCGAATGAATCGGGATTTTCGCGGGCTTTGAGCGCCAGATCCAGATCGGATGATTCCGGTGTTCCGGATGAATCTGAAAAAGAACCGTCAGTATCAAAGAAAACGCTTAAAAGCCTCATCACCTTACAAAAAAAGCTGAAGAAAGCGGAAGGCGGTGATATTCCAACTGACACTGGCATCTGACTTGAGTTATAAATCAGCATAAACATTACTCCTTACGACCCGCGGCCTGAAAGGCCGCTGCTGGGTAATATTTTTTTATTTGATCCAGGCCGGGCGTTCCCGCCCGGCACTGCCCGAAGGGCAGAAATTCGAAGAATCTATATTCAATAGACTTCTTTCAAATAGCATTCCTCGCAAAAAACCCTCTCCTGCCGTTCCGGTGAATAGCTCGTCTCAATCGCTTGCCCGCATTTGTCACACTCCCGGTCCCAGAGCTTGCGGGGATTTCTGAGAGCCATACGCCGCCTGTGCCGCTCGTCCGGATGGAAATGCGGGACTGGAAGATCCATCCTCCGGTAAAAATCCAGCTCCTGTTTCACGATCCTGAAAGGCCGTTTCGTGGCTTCGCATTCGATCGCCCAGTTCAGGATATCGTCGGGGATTTCGTCGATATTCGCCTGCAAGTCTTTAGCCAGAATGATTTTGGAAACCTGAGGCGCTTCATCCGTTTCATCTTTCCATTTCCAACCCCTCTTCAAGACCTCCTCTTTCGTAAGCGGAAAAGCTTCCTCCGCGACAGTTTCATTGTAGGCAAAAAGTGAAAGCTGCACCGGTGGAAACTCACCCCATTCCCCAGATTTCCGCATTTGATCGATAAGTTTCGGAACAAGAGTCTCATATTCATCCCGGCTGTATTGCCTGTTCAAAATACAATACTTCTTATGGTGAAGATTCACGCAGCCAAAACAATTTTCACAGAAATGGCAGTTGTAACAATAAAAAATATCCTTGTCCCCGTAACCCCAGTTACCGAAAAGGCAATGATATGACCCGATGCCGTAATTGTTGCACTCATAAAGCAACTCGGCCGGCAAGCCAAAGAATGACACATCCATGCTTTCTTTTACGTCAGCGATAAATTGGCAGTGCGCGCAATCCTGGGACTGACGGGTATTGAAACAGTCCCGACAATTTTGCGATTCATAAATGTAGTTGCCGGTGCAGTTTTCAGTCATCCGCTGATATGACCAGGGCACCGGAATCTTTATCAGCAATTCTTCGAAAGATTTTTGGAGTGCAGCTTGCGCCTCAGGATTTGTCAGAAGATTTTTCAGCCGTTCTTCATATCCTTCTTTCGTGAGCCTTTCATTTAACCAGCAATACGAAGCGTTTCTCATGCCCACGCAGCCGACACAATTGGTGCAATTCAGGCAGTAAGCCAGATAGCGGCTCGTCTGGCAGTTCGCCGAGGTCCGGCAGTAGGTCAGATCGTAACCGCGGAAACATTCGTTGCATTCATAGCAGCGTTCACTCCGGCGTACGCTGGAACAGTCGATGCATGACGTGGAGTTTTGGATCCAGTAACTGTAGAGACAGTCTTCATTGAAACTGCCGCAAAAAAGCATGTAACAATTTTTGTTGTAGGTCGCGTTGTGCGTGTACTCGCTGTTTTCGCTGTTTACGTTCAGCAGATTGATATGCGGTGTGACACCGATCAGGTGCTTTAGCTGATCGAAAAAAGGTCTGGAAAAATTAACCGGTTCTCCGAAATCCAAACCGTCCCAGCTTTCCGACCACCAGGCCGGATTTTCATAAACGATATTGGGTTTATCCGGAGAAAAAGCCGAAACCATTTGTTTTCCGGTTTTATCGCACTTTCTATGGTAAAGCTTGCGCTCATTTCGGAAGGCCAGCCGCCTCTGATACCTGCAATCCGGACATAATGTCGGGGGCGGGATCAATTCTTTTTTCCCGTTGAAAACCGGAGAAACGGATTCGTAAAATGCTAGGTCGCTGTCGGTTATTTCGAATTCAGTTCCACACCAGGGGTTTGCACAAGTACGTATCATCAAATTCCGGAAGAATCTAAGAGTGTCGTGGCATGGCCGTCCCGGCCATGGGGACACGGGCTTTGAGCCCGTGCGAAAAAATGATCTAAATTTTCTTTTTTCAATTGTTCCTCCGGTATTCGCCATCTCCATTCCCAGTTTTTTAGTCCCGCGAGTTCGGGATTGCTCCAAGTGTATTCGATACTGTAGTCCAGCTGCTCCTGTGACCGTATGAGCCTGTCAAAGTACTCGCTTTGCCAAAATTGGCCCCGTTTCCCAAGTAGTGCGTTGGACCTTTTGGCTGAGAATGATTTCCAGGAACAAACGATCGAGGAAAGTGTATGTTCGGAAAACGGCTGTACCACGACATGCACATGATTCGGCATCACGCACCATGCAAACAAGCGGTAACGCTGACCTTCGAAAAAACGCAAAGCTCCTGCGATTTCCTTTGCAATATTTTCCTGCTTCATCCAACAAGCCCCATGACCACCTCGCAGGAAACGGTCTACTGACTCCGAATGCAATTTCAGCAGTGCAAGTCTTTCCTGGTAGGTCAATTCACGTTTTTGCCTTTGAGCCATCATTATTATGTCTCTTCGTTCATTTTCCCACTCCCTGATTTTTTCCTGTGGAACCGAGTCGCACAACCTGAAACGTAAACAATAGATTCCACCGAGTTTGCTCCAATGTGGCAGATAGGCACCCCGCCGTTTCTGGACTATTGAGCTTTCCATTGTAAAGATTCTACAACACGCATGGCCGCAACGGCCATGTCCCCATGCCCGGGACGGGCATGCCACGACATCTTGCCTTTCAATAAACCTCTTTCAAATAGCATTCCTCGCAATACACTCTTTCCGGCCGCTCCGGCGAATAGCTTGTGGCTATTGGCTTTTGGCAATTGGCACAATTCCTTTTCCAGAGCTTGCGCGGATTCCGAAGCGCCGTTCTCCTCCTGAAACGCTCATCTGGATGAAAATGCGGGACGGGAAGACCCATTCTCCGGTAAAAATCGAGCTCCTGTTTGATGATTTTGAAAGGACGTTTCGTCGCCGCACACTCTATCGCCCAGTTAAGAATATCGTCGGGAATATCGTCAAGCGAGTCTGGAAGCTGGGAAGCAGGAATAACCTTAGTCACTTTCTGCATTTCGTCGTATTGGTCTTTCCATTTCCACCCGCGCGCGGCTGCCTCCTCTTCCCTTAGCGGAAAGTACTCGTGCGCCACCGTCTCATTGTAGGCGAACGGCGAGAGTTCCATTGGAAAGAATTCGCCCCACTCGCCCGTCGAGCGCATATGAGTGATGATTTTCGGCGCTAACCTCTCGTATTCCTCTTTCGAATACTGTTTGTTCAGGATGCAATATTCCGCATGTTTGAGACCTGCACAACCGAAACAATCCCGTGTGCCGTTGAATGGCAGAAGGCAGTAGAAAACATCATGAGTACCCTGAAAAGCAGCGAAGCTGAAATAAATATCGGTACTACGGCTATTGGAAATATTTTCGTAACAACGCTCCCCGTAATAAATAAAGTCCGCATCCCCGATATCACGGGAATATTCGACGCCCCACGAATATGAAACGGATTCAGACTGGTCCACGTCGAAAGATCTTGAAACGTCTCTCGAATTTGAGATGTAATCACCCAAAGCATTTTCGCTCTGCAGCATGAAGACTGCACGCACAGGGTGCCGTCGGCGCAGATCATCAAACCGTTCCTTTGCGCGCTCCAGTCCCCCGATCGTGGATAGCCGAAGCTCCGCCAGGCGCTTCCCGTATTCGTCCGGCGAAAGTTGTTCGTTGAAAAAACAATTGGAGGCATTGCGCAGATTCACGCAGCCGACGCAGTTTTTGCAACCAGTGCAGCAGTAGCACAGCTGAACATTGGTGCAATTGCGGCAAAGCTGCGAAAAAAAGCTTTCATAGCAACTCCAGCAATCGATGCACTCGTAACAGTATTGGCAATGATCGACGCCGTAACTGTCGATGCAGTACAAGCTGAACAGCGGAAGATAACAGAAGTAAATATGCTCGCTATCGGCCACCCGCGCGGACATGTATGCATCCTTTGTATCGACGCAAAATGAATTGAAATCCGAGTTTACGCAATTGACCACGACGTTCGACAAAAACGGCGTTGACATCATGACCTCTTTGAGTTGGGGAAAAAAGGGACGCGAAAAATCCATTTCCCGTCCGCTTGAGCGAGGATCCCAGCCGTCTTGCCAGAAACATTCAGGGCAATAAACCGTCAGTCCGGAATCTGCTGAATAGACCGAAACAATTGTTTTGCCACAAAGGCCACAAGGCCGGTGATACAGGGAACGCTCATTCCGCCAGACGATGCGGCGTTGCTGGCGGCAATCGGGGCAGAGCGCCGGCGGAGGAATCGGTATTTTTCTCCCGCCGATTGTCGGAGAAAGCTTCTCAAGTAGGCCCAAGTCCCCGGCCGAGACCTCAAATGCCGATTTGCACCAGGCGCTTGCGCAGGGTTTATGCATCAGAAAGATTATACAACGATAAACGCGATTGTTTGTTTGCTTTGGCTGTTTTGTCGATTTTCAGGTCGGGCGGGAACGCCCCGACCTGATGCCAGGCGGGAACGCCTGGCCTGGAAACACGTAAATATTTTTTAAAAATCTAATTTATTTGATATAGGCCGGGCGTTCCCGCCCGGCACTGCCCGAAGGGCAGAAATCAGAAAATTCATTTCAATAAATCTCTTTAAGGTAACACTCTTCGCCCATTCGACGAGCTCAGGGTGAATCGTGTTGTTTCGGCAGAAAATGGATTGAGCTGATCTTCAGTACACTTCTTTCAGGTAACACGATTCACAAACCACTTTTTCCGGCCGCTCCGGCGAATAGCTTGTGGTTATTGGCTTTTGGCAATTGGCACAATTCCTTTTCCAGAGCTTTCGCGGATTCCGGAGAGCGCGGCGGGCCGCATGCCGGACTTCGAAATGCCAGCGCGGAACAGGGACTCTGAGGCGCCGGTACAGCTCCAGCTCGGCTTTCTGCAATCTGAAAGGTTTCCTGGTTTTTTCGCATCGGATTGCCCAGTTCAAAATATCATCGGGGATATCATCAATTGAATCAGGTAACTGCGATGCCTCTATTACCCGAGTCACATTTAACGGCTCATCTACTTGATCGCGCCATTTCCAGCCCCTTTTCAGGACTTCTTCCCGGGGCAGTGGATAGTAATCCTGGGCCACGGTCTCGTTGTAGCCGAAGGCGGAAATTTCGGGAGGAAAGAAATCGCCCCATTCTCCGTCGGTTCTCATGCACTCAACGATTTTGTGAACGAGCTCCGAATATTCGGACTCACTATATTTCTTGTTCAAAATACAATGAGAGTTCTTTTTGATAGCCGTGCAACCGAAAAGATTGTTGACGCCGGTCATGCAAAAAATCGAAGAGATCACATTGCTGGCATTGAGTGCAGTGTAATAACACCCGATAAGATTTTGGGACCCCGCCCCGATATAAGCGCAGTTATAGGCCAGTGTCAGGCGGTCGCCCCAGGCATCGACATCCTGGCAATCCTGACCGCCCATCATACAGCCGGTGCAGAAGCGGCAATCCCGCATGCCGATGCAGTCGAAACAGTAGCTGGAATCTTTGCAGCTCAGGATATTGTCGCCAGTTGCGTTTTCGTTCATCACGCCGCGCAGGGCCTTCCTAGGATGTTTCAGAAAATTTTCCAGCGCCAGTGCTTTGAGCTGCCGGACGCCTGAATGAGTATGGAGATTCATGGCCGCTTTGCGCTTCAAATAGTCTTCTTTAGAAAACGGCTCATTGAAAATGTAATACTCCTTCTGAACCAGATTCACGCAGCCGATACAGCTTTTGCAGGAAACGCAGTCGAGCAGAAAAACCGACTCGGAACAATTTTGGCAGAAACTTGAATACCTCAGATCGAAACAGTTCTGGCAATGGATGCATTCGTAGCAGAGCTCCGATTCAGTCAGGTAAAGAAAGTCGCAGCAATCCTTCATTTTTACGTAACACTCGCCATAGAAACAATCCTGTGCCTGCTCGCCGTCGAAGATGAAATAGCAGTTTTTCAGACGGTAACCGTCATGCGTGTAATCGCTGTTTATATCGTCTTTGAAACGAAAAGTCGACATCTTCGGTATCGCGGCATAGAGCTCGCCAAACTGCTCGAAAAAGGGCCGGTTTTGATCATAGGCACGGCCGAAAGAGAGCGGGTCCCAGTTGTCTCCCCACCAGCATTCGGGGCAATAGACGGCATGCGGACCGTCCGGCGTGTAGATGGAAATTATTGGACGCTTACAGAGATCACAGGAACGTTTGTATAGATTACGCTCGTTTCGTTGAGCCAGTCTCCGCTGCTGACGGCAGTCATAACAAAGCCGGGGCGGCGGAAGCGCAAGCTTTTTTTCACCGATTACCGGGGAAACTTTGTCGAGAAATTTTAGGTCGCTTTCGGTGACCTCGAAGGACGCTTGACACCATGTATTTGAGCAGAGTTTTCGCATCAGAAGAATTATACACGATAAATGCGATTGGTTGTTTGCCTGGCTGGCCGGTTTGCCGATTTTCAGGTCGGGCAGGAATGCCCCGACCTGATGCCGGGCGGGAACGCCCGGCCTGGAACATGTATAAAAAATTTTTTATTTTTTCAAAATAATTTTATTCTTATAGGCCAGGTGTTCTCACCTGGCACTGCCCGAAGGGCAGAAATCAGAATAAATTATCTTTTAGTAAACTTCTTTCAAGTAACATTCCTCGCACAAGACTTTCTCCGGCCTCTCCGGGGAATAGCTGGTGGACATCGGCTTTCGGCATTCGGCGCAATTTCGATTCCATAACTTGCGGGGATTGCGGAGCGCTTTACGGATACGATGGCGCTCATCAGGATGTATGCGCGGTATCGGCAGACGCAATTTCCGGTAGAACTCCAGCTCCTTTTTGACGATGCGAAAAGGTCTCCCTGTAGAAACGCAATGAATCGCCCAATTTAAGATGTCATCGGGTATTTCATCGATGGAATCGGGCAGAGATTTCGCGTCGATTATTTTCGAGACTTCGGAGATGTTTTCATCCTCCTTCCATTTGTAGCCTTTTTCCAAGGCGACTTTCTGGCTCAACGATGCCCAATCCTGTGCCATGGATTCGTTGTAGCCAAAAGGCGAGAGGTTTGTGGGAAAGAAGGAACCCCACTCGCCTGCCTGATCGAGATCGCCGATGATTTCCGAAACCAGTTTTTCATAGGCCGGCTGCTCGTACTTTTTGTTGAGGATGCAGTTTCGCTGCCTTTTTAGCGACAGGCAACCGAAACAATCATTACATGAAAAACAGTATTGGGAATATCTGAGGCCGCTTCCGTCCCAGCATGCGTTGCAAGCCAGGCAGTCAAAAAGCCCGAGGCATCCGATGGTCTGGTAGCAGCGTTCGCTGCGGTCGTACCCCATGTAATCCAAATCCATGGAGCTATATGTGCCGTCCAGCTGCAAACCGTAAGAACAGTCTTCGCTGTCCGAACAGTAATAGCAGGAACGCATGTTTTTGCAGTTGTTCAGAGTGTCACCTTCGCAATTTTCGCATTGGACATGATAAAGAGCGCGGACCGGAAAACGGCGTGGCAGCTCGTCATTTTGGGCCCGCCGGGCGGCTTCCAGTCCCGAATATGTATCGAGTTTAAGCGAAGCCAAAATACGCTCGTATTCGTCCTTTGTTTTTTGCTCATTGAAAACGCAATGCCGTTTTTGCCTCAGGTTGCTGCAGAAAAGACAACTTGAGCAACCTTTCAGATCGCGGGAGAACAAACAATCGCGACAATCTTCGCAGTGATCCAAATAAATCGACCGGTAACAATTTTTGGAAAACATGCATTCATACAAGAGTTCGCTGCCGTAAATCCAAAGCGAATCTGTACAATCCTTGTTTTTCGTCGAATATGCGCCGTATAAACAATCTTCCTCGTAATGACTGCCGGAAGTTTGGTAGCAATTTTTATTTGCGTAGGAATAATTGCAGTAGTCGCTGTTTTGCGACTGCTTGTTCATTATGGCGAGCCTGGGCACGCGTTCATACAACTTCGCCAATTGATCGAAGAAAGATGAATTCTCGTACTCGACCCCGAATGAAAGCGGATCCCATTTGTCACCGTAGAAACAAGCGGAACAGTAAACCGGAAAAGGCGCGGCCGATGAATACATCGATATCACGTTCCCACCGCAAAGACCGCATATTCGTCTGTACAAATTGCGCTCGTTTCTATGCATGCAGCGCAGCTGAGACCGGCAATCGGGGCAGATGTCCGGAGGCAGAATGGTTTCGGTTTCATTTGAAATACTTTTATAAAAATCTAGATCGGATCGGGTGATCCCGAATGCTGCCTGGCACCAGAGATTGGAACAACGCTTTTGCATCAGGAAGATTATACAACGATTAGACAGGCTTTTTTTACCTGGTTGGTTTGTCGATTTTTCAGGTCGGGCAGGAATGCCCCGACCTGATGCCGGGCGGGAACGCCCGGCCTGGAACATGTATAAAAAATTTTTTATTTTTTTAAAATAATTTTATTCTTATACCACTTCGCGTTTAAAACGTTCTTAATCAGACGCGCTGGCGGTATGGAGTTCTTGGCTTGAGTAAACGCTACGCGGTACGAGATGATGCCGTTACGAATGACCGATTAGTTATGTTTTAAATGCAAAATGGTATTATAGGCCAGGTGTTCTCACCTGGCACTGCCCGAAGGGCAGAAATTCAAATATTTTATTTTTAGTAAACTTCCTTAAGGTAGCAATTTTCACACAAAATTCTCCCGTCGTATCCCTCCGTCCAGCTGGTCTCCGTTTCTTTGCCGCATTTCCCGCATCTCACTGTCCGCATCATACCGTCAAAAGGTATCAATCGGAAATTTTCCTGAAGACGGCGGGCGTAATAGGTGTACGGCAGCGGGATGCCCAAATCCCTTGAAAAAACAATGTCCGCATCCTGGATCTGGAAAGGATGGCCAGCCGCTTCGTCCCAGAAAACTTTTTCGGTAAGTTTTTCATTCGCTTCGGAGCTGTTGTCCGGAATTTCGCTTGAATCCAACGCATTCACCGGCCGCACAGGAATCCGCCCACTCAATCTGAAACCGAAACGCCCGGCCGTTTCTTTGTCCAGCGGCCAATAAAAACCGGAAATACTCTCATCATAAGGATTGGCCGCGAAATATCCGGGGAAGAATTTCCCGTATTCACCGGTAGACTGCATGTGATCGATGATTTTTATTTTCAGCTTCACGAATTCTTCGGGTGAATAAGGTTTGTTGAAGATTTGGTATTTTTTACCCACAAGCCCGCAGCAGCCGAAACAGTTTTCACACTGGAAACAGTGGGCGCAGTAATTTATGAACTTGCACTGAACGACGTTATAAGAAAAACGTACGTCATAACATTGGTCTTGAACCAAAGCAGACAAATATACAATTTCCGAGCTCATGGAGGTAAAACAATCAAGATTGTCTCTGACGTGCAAACCGGCGCGGATCAAGTGAATGCAATCTTCGGCATCATTCGTCACGAAAAAGCAGTCTTGACAGTTTTTACATTGGTAAAGATAGTTGCCAGAAACATTTTCGCATTGCTCGGTAAAGAGCGCCCTGTGCCAGGCTCGCTCGGTAAGCATTTTTTTAAATTCTTTTTTTGCTGAAAAATATACCGATCGCGACGACAATTTCCATTCCTTAACTTTTTTTTCATATTCATTTTCAGTCAACTGCTGATTTTCGAAGCAAAATGATTTACTCCGAAGATTTGAACAAAACATGCAATGATTGCAATTTCTGCAATCGTAGAGAAAAGCGCTCTCAGAGCATCTAAAAGCATTATATGCAAACATTACCCTGAAGCATTGCTGGCTATTAATGAGGTCGATGCACAACTCACTGTCGAAAGAAAAAACGCAAAACTGACAATTTTTCAAGTCGAGTGTTCGGTAGCAATAACGTAGATCCTGACAATTCACACCCGAGTGGCACAGATAACAATTTTTGCTGTACCACCAGTCATCGGTGTATTCGCAATTTTCGTTTCCGGCGCCGATATTGTGAGAGATCGGCGATTTTCTGAAGAAATCCCACATCTGCCCGAAAACCGGACGGCTGGGATCGAAATCCGCACCCGGCGGATCGGCATGCTTGATCCATTCGTCCTTGTGCCAGACCGGATAAGGGCAATCTTCGGAAAAAACCGAGATGATAGATTTGCCGGCTCGGTCGCATTTGCGTTTGAACAAGTTCCAGTGCTGCCAAAAAGCCCCGAGCTGCATGAAGCGGAAAACCGGGTGATACTCCGGTTCGCCCTCGACCCCCAGTTTTTTCCGCAGAGCCATTTCTTCGGTGGAGACCTCGAACGGAAGATTTGTGAGGGGGCAGATTTTCTGCATAAGATACAGTTTACACGACGAAAAATGTTAAATTGCTAAATTGTTAAATTGTTAAAAATACATTCTTAAAAACTTGCGCTCCGCTTGCTTGCCGGCCGTAGCCTTCAAAACGGATAGTAGAGTGGAAATTGGCGAAGGCTGGCGAACAATTTAGCAATATAGCAATCAAACCGTTCTCGGCACCGGGAAAAGCTTCTCGCGACGAAGATAAACGGCAACCAGTAAAATCATCCCGAAAACGATCAATCTGAGCGGACCCAGAGCACCGGAGGGAAAAGGCAGGAACCTGATGGCCTCCTTCAGAATCGTAAGCAAGATGCACGAAAGAGCGACTCCGGGTATGCCGCCCCCCATGCCGGCGACGATGAACATTATGTACATGATCATGAAATAAAACGTGAGGTCGCTCGGATGCACCAGCCCGATGTATTGCGGATAAAACAAATTGGCCAAAACCGAACCGACCGCGCTCAGTACAAAAACAGTCGTATAAACCTTTTCACGACTGATTCCGAGACTCCGGGCGTGGGAGGGATTTTCGGCAAGCGCCGTAAGTCTCCGGCCGAGCGGTCCACGGTCGATCTTCCAGAGAAAAAATCCCCAGATCAACGCAACAGTCGAGGTAACCAGGGCGAAATAACGTGGATCTCCAAGCCCGGGTGCGCGGGGAATGTGAGCGATGCCCATGGCGCCGCCGGTCAGGTCGATCCAATTCAAAACAACCGCCAGCAACGCGAGGTGCAATGCGATAGTCAAAATGCCGAAGCTGTCAGAGTCCAGCCTGAAAGCCAGCCATGAGAAAACGAGCGCAAGCAATATCGCAATGCCCAGACCGGCGATAAACCCGAGAAAATACCCACCGCCGTTCATAAGCACCAGAAAGATCCCATACGTCGAAACAAGAGAAGTGCCCATAATTCCGAAATGCAATATTTTTCCACGCCCGAGTATGAGCCCGTAGGGCAGCCCGTTCATCAGAACGACGGAAATGGAAATAACCAGATGCAGGAAAAAATTCATATCAGGCAAAACGGGATGTCCGGCCGAAAAGGCCGGTCGGTTTTATAAGAAGCAAAACTATGATCAGCATCAAGGCCACGGAACCCTGGTATCCGGCCGGCAGGTAATATCCGAACCATTTGATGCCGACGGCCAGCTGTTCGATGGCGGCGATGAAATAAGACGCTATCACCGCTCCCCAGATGTTGCCCTTTCCGCCGGCGATGAGGGCGGCATAGGCTTTGATAGTTATGGTAAAGCCCAAAACCGGAGTCAGGTTCTGGTCTATGCCCACATAGATTCCGGCTATCGCCGCCAGCGTTCCGGAGATGATGAATACCAGGCGGTGCAGGAGGGCCGAAGAAATCCCCAGGCTTTCGGCTGCCTGACTGTGCGCGACAGTTGCCCGGATCCGGCGGCCAATGGAAGTGGAATGCAAGATCCAAGCGGTGGCCGAAAGCAAAACAACTGTAAAGATGATCAATTTGATCTGCTCCATCGAAATCACCGCTGAGCCTAAATGAACCATTTCTTTGGCGCGGATCAGTATGCTGCGCGTCTGCTCCTTGAAAATCAGCTGGATCAAACCGTCCAGGATCTGCGAAAGCGCGATGGTCGAGACGAGCGGCAGGAGCGGATGACGCTTATAAAATGGCCGGACGGCGATCTCGAACGATAGCCATGAAACCAGTGCGCCGCAGACGATCCCGCCCAATATGCCGACGGGCAGCGGAAGCCCCAAAGGCTGGACCAGCCACCAGGTGACATATCCGCCCACCAGCGCAAATTGTCCCAGAGCGAGATTGAAGACCCTCAGCACACCGTAAACCAGCGCCAGCCCCGTTGCCATGATCGCGGCGAAGGAGCCGGCAATCAACGTATTAACGAGAAGCTGCATGTGAGTGAGAGTATACAGAAATTGTCAAACTGCTAAATTGTTAAATTGTTCGCAAGCGTGATGCGCGGTTGCCTGCCAGCAATTTAACAATTTAGCAATGTTCCAGCTATTCCAAAACCCAGGAAATCACTGCAGGGAGATTTCTATATCCTCAATTTCCACGATCTTCCCGTCCCGGAATTCCTTCAGCGCGTAACCGATCCCCACTACGTCCCCGTTTTTGTCGAAGGATATCGTGCCTGCCGCGCCTGCGTAGTTCATGTTGTAAAGGGCGTCTCTCAGAGCTGCGCCGTCAAGAGTTGGAACCTGTTTCAGAGCTTCGGCCAGCACTCCGGCTGAGTCGTAGCCGAGGGTGGCGTAACTCAGGTTGGCCTTTGGCTCGCCGTATTTCGCGCGGAATTTCGCGGCGAAAGAGTCGGCTCCGCCTTCGCCCAGCTTGTTTGAAGTATTGATCACCCGCATGCCCTCCACTGCCTCAGGAGCCAGCTGACCCATCGTGGCCGAATCGGAAGTGTCGGAGCCGGCAAACGGCTGCTTGATTCCAAGTTCCCGGGCCTGCTTGACCATTTCCACGTTTGTCGCATCAGTTTGCCCGTTGATGAAAATCACATCGAAGTCTGTATCCTTCAGTCTTGTAAGAAGCGATCGGTAATCCTTGGTACCCTGGTCAACCAGCTCATCGAAGGCGAGGGAAGCGCCAGATCCCATAGTGTTTTTCACCGTGGTCCGAAGCCCCTGGCAAAAATCTGTGTTCTCGGTGATGATGCCTATCTTTTTGTAACCCTCGCGCTCGAAATATTTACTTAACTCTCGGCCTTTGTTCGCGTCGCTCGGAGACGCGCGGAAGACATAGTCTCCCGCGTCGGTGACCGCCGGAGCCGTCGAGATCGCCGAAAGCAATATCATCTTCGCGGGTTCGGTCACGCTGGCGGCAGCCAGAGTTTCGGACGAGCAGACCCCGCCGAGTATGGCGGCGACTTTGTCGATATTGACCAGTTTCTGCGCCGCGGAGGTGGCGTCAGAGCCATTGCATTTGGCGTCCTCGCTGACCAGCTCGATTTTTTTTCCGTTCACTCCTCCGGCGTCGTTTATTTCATCTATCCTGAGACGAATAGCATTCAAGTTGTCCTGTCCGTAAGACTGCCCGTCACCGGTGAGCGGCCCGATGGTGCCGATTTTTATGACATCTTTGTTCGATGCGCAGGCAGCGAAAAACAAAGCGCCCGACACGACAAATAATTTCTTATTCATAAATAAGCGGGGAGATAAATAAAGCGCGATTCATTTTACTCATAATAAGGATTAATAGAATTGACAGATGAAATTTTATTCATAAGAAAAAATCTGGCTTTAATAATCATTACTAGAGTTTTTGGGAACATTGTTATATTGCTAAATTGTTAAATTGTTGACGCAAATCCATGTGTCGCTTGCGAACAATTTAGCAATATAACAATTTAACAATTCCTCTGACATTGATTAAACGACCGCAGTTCACCCGAATTTAAGTAACCGGGTCCGCCCCGAAATAAATCTCTTTCAGCTTCGCATGCGAATGGATTTCTTCCGGTTTGCCTTCCAGGACTTTTTCGCCGAGATCGAGAACGATCACCCGATCGCAAATCCTGCGGATGAAGGGCAAATCATGCTCGATAATCAGTATCGTCCGGCCTTCTTTTTTAAGTAACCGGATGAGGTCCGAGATCTGGCTGGTCATTTTCGGCGATACGCCGGCCGTAGGTTCATCGAGAAGCAACAATTCCTTGCGGGCGGCGAATGTGCGAGCCAGCTCCAAAAGGCGCATCTGCCCGCCTGAAAGGCTGCTCGCTTTCTTTTTTGCGCAATGGTCGAGGTCAACCAACTTCAGCGTTTCGTTGACCTTTTTTTTCAAATCGCCGAGCGCCGTCCGCTGCTCTTTCGGAAGCGACTCAAACGCTACCAGAACATTGTCAAAAAGGGTCATGTCGCGAAAAATGCCGAAGTTCTGGAAGACCCGGCCGATGCCGATGCGCGCCCGCAGGCTCGGGGGCATCGTTGAAATATTTTCTTCCCGGAAGAAAACGGATCCCGAAGTCGGTTTCAGGAAACCGGAAATCACGTTGAAGAAAGTCGTTTTCCCGGAACCATTGGGCCCGATGAGCCCCACCACCTCGCCGGGCTCGACATCCAGATCGATACCATGGAGTATTTTCTGCGACTCAATCGTGAGCGAGAGATTTTTGACGGAGAGGAGAGGCATCGGGCCCATATTACCAGAATTAATAAGCGGTGATTCGTTCTCGGATCAATTCCAAAACTACGGGAAATTTTTCAGATGTTTCACGACTCCTTGGTCGGGACACGATGTCCCGATTTGAAATAAAAGATCCCGCAGCCGGGGCATCGTGCCCCGGTGAGGCAATCGATCAATGTCTCCAATGGATCAAGCAATGCTGGAAATTTGACCGATATCCACAGCCAATCGAGCACGTCTTTGACGAAATTCTATGTTTTACGGCTTTGAGGAGCATCGTGCTCCGCCAGCGATCATTCATTTTCCCGGCTAAACTGGGACACGATGTCCCGGCTGCGGGTAGCAATTTAATAAATTTCTTTCAGGTAGCAATTTTCGCAATAAATCTTCTCTCCTCGGGAGCCTGAGGGCTCCTCGGAGCCTCGAACGGCCGGCCGCTCGGGGGAATATGTCGACTGCACCGCCTTGCCGCATTTCTGACACTTTCTTTCCCACATTTTTCGAGGATTCCTAAGACTTCGAACGGATTTCAGGGAACAGAAAAAACAATCAACCGAAAGCGGCAGATTCAACTGCCGGTAAAGCTTCAGCTCCTGAGGCAGGATCTTGTAATTTTTGCCACAGTCGCGGCAGCTTAAAATTTCTTTTGTAATCGAATCGGGGACCTCTCCGATTTCATCCGGAAGCTCCGCCGTGGCTTTAAGCGTCTCTTTCGGATCCTCATCATGCCATTTGTATCCCCGCTTCAGTGCTTCTTCGCGGCTCAAGTGATAGTAATCGTGGGCAATGGTTTCGTTATAAGAAGCGTACGACATTTCGATGGGGAAAAACTCGCCCCATTCACCGGTTTTCTGCATGTGGCTGATAATCTTTGCGGCCAGTTTTTCGTAGTCCTCCTTGGAATACTGCTGGTTGAAAACGCAATATTTTTTATTCCGGACACCGTGGCAGCCGAGCATGTTTTGGGATGAGCGGCAGTGCATCGAATAAAACTGGGACGAGGCGTTGCTCAAAACGTAAGCCGTGCCGATCAGTTCATTGGCGCCGTAACCGCAAACCGAACACTCATAAAGCCGCTCACCCTCTCCGCACTCCTGGGTATCCATGCAGGTTTTGAGCGGCATGAAAGCCTGGAAACAGTAACGGCAATCCCAGAGCTCGGAGCAGTCGAAGCAGTAGTAGGAATCTTTCGATTGGGTTACGTAATCTCCGACGACATTCTCGTTTTGGACGCCGTGCACGTATTTCTGGGGATATTCCAGCTTTAGCTTCTGAAACCGCGCCTGGGCTGAGCTAAGGCGTGAAGCCGAAGTCATCAAATCCCGGATCCGGTCAAACTCCTCCCTGGTCGCTTGTTTGTTTTCGATCATGTATTCCTTGTTTCTGAGGTTTGAGGACATCAGGCAGTGCCGGCAGCCGACGCAGTTTTTCAGGAACATGCTGTCCGAGCAGTTCTCAGAGTCCTGGAGATATGCCGAGGCATAACAATTGAGGCAATCGATGCAGCCGATGCAAAGCTCGCTTTTCCTGACCCGGTAACACCCGCTGATATTGATCGAACCGTTTATGCTGTAGGAGTAATAACAGTCCCGGTTCTCGTCGGAGTCGAAAATCATGTAGCAGTTTTTGTTTTTTCCGGCGTTATTCGTGTACTCGCAGTTTTCATCCAGGTTGTAAGCCGTGAAAAGCGCCGGCCAGGGGCAGACGTCCATCAGCTCTTTGAATTGCGGGAAGAAAGGCCGGTTGAAATCGAAATCGCGTCCATACTGAAGCGGATCCCAGCTGTCTCCGAACCAGATATCCTGCTTGTAAACCTTGTAAGGACTTTCGGGCGGAAAAATGGCGACTATCGGCTCACCCGAGAAGCTGCAGGTTCGCTTATAAAGCGAGATGTGATTTACGTATGACGCCCGGCGCTGCTGCCGGCAGTCGACACACAAGGTCGGCGGCGGCAAAGAGATAACCGTGTCACCGATTTTGGGGGATAGTTTTTCGAGAAACGACAGATCATCCTCCGAAACCGTAAATTTTTGTCCGCACCAGGGGTTTTGGCAGGTACGCTGCATCGAGGGAATTATAGCCGTGAGAAGCGGGTAGCGGATAGCTAGCGATTAGCTAATAGTTGGAGCTAGCCGGCTAAACTTTAGTACACCTCCTTCAAATAACATTCTTCACATACGACCTTTTCCGGTCTCTTTGGCGAATGGCTTGTGGCAATTGGCTTTTGGCAATTGGCACAGGTCATATTCCAAAGTTTTTTGGGATTCCTGAGCGCAATCCGCCGCTTATGCCGCTCATCGGGGTGAATCCTGGGAGTCGGCAGATGCATTTTCCGATAAAAATCAAGTTCCTGACGGATGATTTTATAAGGCCGATCAGTTTTGTGGCAGCGGATTACCCAATTCAGCACGTCATCCGGCGTCTCATATATCGAATCGGGCAGCTCACTGGCATCAATCGTGTGAAAAGCTACAGGTGTTTCCTCCGTCTGATCGCGCCAACGCCAACCACGGCTCAAGACTTGATCTCTGGCAAGCGGAAAATAACCGGCCGCAACCGATTCGTTATAATCGAAAAGGGCTGTCCGGAAATGAAAAAATTCGCTCCACTCCCCGGTTTTTAGCATGTGCTCAATTATTTTTGGCACTAACTTCTCATAATCATCCTCTGAATATTGACGGTTCAATATACAATGCCGCTTCTTTTTCAATCCGACACAGCCAAAACAGTCCGAACACGAATATATCAAATCACAGTAAATCAGATTGCTATCCGTCGGTGAAAGCATGCCCTGACAAAAGAGCAGACTGTGGCCGGCTACCGACATCCCCTCGTAGGAAGATTCCAAATAAACGCACTGATCGATGTCCATACTGCTTTTTACCTGCTCGTCCATCCGGCAGCAATACCTGAGATCCTCGGAGGAGTCTCCGTCAAAACAATGAAAACAGTTTTTCGAGTTAATCAGATAATCACCGACACAATTCTCGCAATTTATATTGTGGTCGGCACGGCGCAAAACTTTTGACATCAAAGAATTGAAAGATTCCAGATTGGACTCCATATCTCCGTAGCCGCCGTTTGTCAGTTTCTTTTGGAATTCGTTCCATTGTTCTTCGCCTATCTCCCGGTTAAAGACGCAATATTTTTTATCGCGCAGGTTCGAGCAGAAGGCAATGGCCGTACAACGCTGACAATCAATCGAATAATAGGAATCATGACAATCCCGGCAATCAAGCAGATATAAACAGTTGTAGCACAAAACACAATCAATCAACTCAAAAGCCAACTCGCAATTCCGGCAGTGAGCGCAATCAACCGCGTCACGGGTATGATAGGTCGCGTAGCAATAAAGCGCATTTTCGGCATACCCGACATCTACACACATATGGCAGTTTTTGCTATGCCAAACTTGATGGACGTAAGGACAATTTTCATTCTGGATTGCCACTAGGGCGAGCCTCGGAACTTTCTCCCGCAGGTCAGCGAACTGACGGAAAAAAGGGCGGCTGAAATCAAATTTAGAACCGAACTCCAAAGGATCCCACCCGTCGCCATACCAGGACTCCGACTCATAAACCGGAAAAACCTTGTCCGGCGAATAAATCGAAATAATGTTTTTTCCCGAGAAATCGCATTTGCGCTTATACAAATGCATTTCGTTCCGGTTGACATAACGCCTTTGGGACCTGCAAGGCGGGCACAGCGTCGGAGGCGGAATCAATTCTTTTTTTTCTCCGAAAACCGGCGACACCTCTTCGTAAAATTTGAGATCGTCATCGGTTATCTCGAAGGATTTATTGCACCAAGCATTGGCGCAGGTTCGCTGCATGGAAATTATTATATACCCCGCAACACGGGCATCGCGCCTGTGTGTCAGTTTCACGTGATCACCGGGACACGATGTCCCGGTTGCGGAATCGCGATGATCCGTAGAGACGTCCGATTCGGACGTCTCTACAATCAATAAACCTCTTTAAGGTAGCAATTTTCGCCCTTCGACAAGCTCAGGGTGAATCGTGTTGTTTCGGCAGAAAATGGATTGAGCGGATCTTCAGTACACTTCTTTCAGGTAACACGATTCGCAATACACCTTCTCTCCTCGGGAGCCTGAGGGCTCCTCGGAGCCTCGAACGGCCGGCCTTTCGGGGGAATAAGTTGTGGCGATCGTTTTTTTGCAATTGGCACAATGCCTATCCCAAAGCTTTCTCGGGTTTCTCAAGTTCATTCTTTCCATATGCCGCTGATCGGGGCATTTCCGCGGAAGAGGAATTTTTCCTTCGCGATAAAACTTGATCTCCTGCGGAATCAGTTTGAACGGCTTACCGGTTTCTTGGCAGGTGAGGATCTGGTTGCAAATCGCATCCGGAACTTCACTTATATTGTCGGACATCTTGAATGACGGACCTAGGTAGCTTTCCTTATTATTCTCGGCTTCATGCCAGGCCCATCCCCGTTTCAGGGTCTCGGATTTACCCAAAGGATCATGGTTCTGGGACAAAGATTCGTTGTAGGCGAAAACGCTTGTTTCCACCGGGAAAAATTCACCCCATTCTTGCCCCGCGAAGCTGCCGTCAGGCAAGCGAAGTGGGGTCACCCGCATGTGTTCGATGATTTTCAACACTAGTTTTTCATATTCATCCTTCAAGTATTGTTTGTTCAAAATGCAGTATTCGTTTTTCTTGAGACCCGAACAGCCGAAACAATTTTTGCTCGGGAAAGAGTCATCGCAATAAGTCAGGTCGCTGCAATTGGTCCAGCAGATATTGCAAAACCGCAGATTGAAAAGGTCGTAGCCGCAAGCCATGCATTCATAAGTTTGCTCCGCGTTTCCGCCCCAATACGAGTGATCCATGCAATTTTTGGCGTCATACAGGCACATCGAATATCGGACGTCCTCGCACCGGTCGCACTCGAAAGACATGTGGCAGTTTTTACAGTTTCGTAAGTAATCCCCGGAGCAATTTTCCGCGTTCATACCGTGGTAAAACTTGGCGATCGGACCTGGGAGTACTTCTTCGACTTTGGTTTTGATTTTTTCGATCACGGCATGGCTGCCGGTATCCACCTGCCGGATAAAATCCTCGTATTCCGCTTTGGTTTTTTGTTCGTTGAATATCACATACTTTTTGTTTATCAGATTGCTTCCGCTTTTTAAACGGCTGGCGCATTGGCAGTCTTCGCTGTTTTCCATCGGCAGCTGCTGCTGCAATGCAAGCCGCGGGGTTGCATTCCGGAGTTCGGTGAATTGTTCGAAAAAAGGCCGGTTGAAATCAAACGGGCGTCCGGTGCTCAGTGGATCATATTTGTCGCTCCACCACGCATCGATGGAATAGACGATCTGCGGTTTGTCCGGCGAAAAAGCGGAAATGAT
>Ga0155828_111_pt1 | contig 38891 bp, 28 predicted proteins | sample RifCSPlowO2_01_FD_107482 | JGI IMG/M metagenome (GOLD analysis project Ga0155828, IMG submission 107482) | Candidatus Peribacteria bacterium RIFCSPLOWO2_01_FULL_51_18
TATGTGTGGCTTTACGAAAAAACCGTGCAATTCCAAAAAGTTTTTGGCAGATACTTCCGCGAGTTCAACAAATAGAAATGATCCTGTAAAGAATACTTGTCTATGCGAACTCCTTCCGTCTGCGCGCGCATCTCTGGGAACATCAGTTCGGAGGCATCCGCAAACACATCGAGCCGACTGACGCGAAGCTCAAGGTCTTTCGGATCATTGAAAAGGTCTGATTCGACGATATGCTGAAAGTTTTTCTATGTTCTCCGAAGAGGAACGTGTACGCTCTCCTTCATGGCAAAACTCATTAAAATGACAGTGCAGGGCACAGAGATCGTCGTCCTGTAACAGGAAGATCAGGACTACATTTCCCTCACGGATATTGCGCGGCACAAAGACCCCGATGAGCCCAAAGACATCGTCAAGAATTGGATGCGTGCCAAGAGCACCATCGAATTTCTCGGCTTGTGGGAAACGATCAATAATCCCGCCTTCAAAGGGGTCGAATTCGACTCCTTCCGTCTGCGCGTGCATCTCTGGGAAAAGCACTTCGGGAGCATTCGCCGCTACCTTGCGCCGACCGATGCATCGCTGAAATCATTCAAGCTGTCTGAACCTTGATTTAAAGGATGAGCGGATTACCATGATGCCTCTGTACACTGGTCAAAATCATGTTCATCTTTTAATCTTTCTCATCATGGTTCAGACAACGGTTCAGGAAAGCATGAAGCACGCAGACACAACCCGCCGTATCATCGGCTGCGCTATGCGCGTGCATTCGGAACTTGGCAACGGTTTCCAAGAAGTGATTTACCAGAGGGCTTTGGCTATCGAAATGACCGAGGAGGGACTTGGGTTTTCACGAGAACATGAAATGGAGATTTTCTACCACAGACAGCCGATTGGCACGCGCAGGGTGGATTTTCTCGTGGAAGATCTGATCATGGTCGAAATAAAGGCGCTCGTACAACTGGAAGATGTCCACCTCGCACAAGCCATAAATTATCTGGAAGCATATGGCTTGGAAATTGGTCTGCTATTAAATTTCGGAGCAAGAAGGCTGCAGTACAAACGCGTCCATAACAACAAGATCATCAAGTAATCCTTTCATCAAGCGAATCAAGGTTCAGACGACGATGCCCGGGAGAGCCGGATAGGTGTCCATTTCCGGACGGACGCAGCGCACGTTGTTCGCACTCGTCTTCCCATTGTTGTTCGTGTTGCCATTGGAGAGATTCACGTTCCACGCGTTGGTCGTATTGTCCGATTTCGTCGTGACGGACCAGTAATCGCGAAGGACGCCCTTGCCTAAAGCCCCGTCATTCATCGTGTCTCCGGAAGGCAATCGCCACCGAAACGGCGTATATCTTCCTGACTGCATATCCCCGCCCATTCTGTCTCTGATCGGGCCGGATTGTGGTAATGGCTGCCACGGAGTTTGTCGGAGATAGAATGGGCGGGGCCTTTCGCCCACGTTGTCCATCCCGAAAACTGTTTGCTGATTTCCTCCAATGTCCGGCTCATGGATTCGTACGTGCCGAGTCCGAGGATTTTGAGGTCGCTTGCAAGCCGGACGTGGATGCGTAGCTGCTCCAGCGTGATCGCGGCTTCCTCGAGCGACAGCACTTTGTCTTCGCGGCTGTTGGCTGCGACGATATGGCAGAGGAGATCCGAAAGAAGCGCCTTCAGTTTCTCGCCGAGCGTGAAGCGGTAGAGGCGCGGGAACCTGGATGTGACTCCGTACATCTCGACCGTAAGTAGGTACGTCTTCTGGAACACGGGCAGATGGTTGTACTGTGCCATGGTTCGTATGTACAGACAGAACTCACCGAGCCGCGAGTCCGGCGGTGCGTTCCAGCGTGAGGATTCGCTTTTCGTGTCCTTTGTGCCCGTCTTTGAGCACTTCGATTTCCTCCCTGTTCGCCGCCCTGAAATCATGGCGGATGTTCTCCGCAACGAGATCGAAGTGGTCCTTGAGTTCCTTTTTCCACTTTGTCATATCTTCTCTCAACTCAGCAAATTGGTTATCAACTTCTTCTCTCCATCCGTCAACATCAGCCCTCCATTGCCACATCTTCCCAAACTCGCCCATCAGCAGCGCGATATCCGCTTTCGTTGCCGGTGCATTTTTATCGTCAGCCATGTTCGCATTCGATCTTACCAGATCGGTCAGAGAGAGCAAATTTTTTCGCGCCGACCGCGCTCTAAGCGCGGCAAACGGAAAATGACCAAATTACACAAATGACCGAATGCTACCCACTGACGCAAGATGTCAAAGATGCTGAACAGAATCACTCAAATTGGATCGAACCGATGCGGGACATGATTATCCGCAGTCGAGAAGCCAAGAAACTACTCACATCTGAAAACAAGGAGGCATTTCCAGCATTCCTGAAATCGATTGGATCGAACTTCGTTTGGAACGGGAACGCGGTGCAGTGGCAAGCGGCGCGCGGCTGGCGCGTGCTCGCGCATTCGCGCGGGTTTCGTGATTGGTGGGCCGGGAAGGCCGTCTTCGTTCCTCGCTACGCTCGGAACTTCGCCGTGCCACTTCGTGCCTATCATTTCATCGAGTAATCACGGCGTCCGTCTCGGCGCGGCCGTCCGTCGGGGCGCGGCCCCGCCGCGACCGAAGCCGCGACGGATAGTCCGCAGACGAAGCCGGATGGTGGGCCGGGAAGGATTCGAACCTTCGAAGGCATAAGCCGCCAGATTTACAGTCTGGTGCGTTTGACCGCTTCGCTACCGACCCACGGTTGAATACTAAACGATGACCTCGCTTAATTCAACGCATAGAAATCATGATGTCGTCCTGATTATTTTTACCCTAAACTCTCATCGTAAACATCGCACTCCACAGAAAAGGCCGGATCTTCATCATCTTCGGCGATCTGCTGTGGAGCATGTTTCCGGTGGTCACGATATTGAGCCTGAACCTGTTTGCGCCGCTTTTTTCCGCCGGGATCACGACACTGGTTTCCGCTTTTTTCTTCGCCGCCGTATTGACTTACAAGAGACGGTGGCATGAAGTCATGTACCGTCCGGCGTGGAAAGACATAATTTTCGCCACGGTTTATATCGGGATAATTTTTTACGGGCTGATGTTCATCGGCCTCAGATCCACCAATGCGGGAAACGCGGCGATCATCGGGCTGATGGAAACCTTCTTCGCCTGGTTTCTGCTTGGCCATGTACTAAGGCATGAAAGGGTTTCTCCGGTTCAGCTGTTCGGCGGAATACTGATGATAATCGGCGCGGCTTCGATACTTGCGCCAAAAGCTTCGGGGTGGCATATCGGCGATCTCGTGATACTCACGGCAACCGCGTTTGCGCCGCTGGGGAACCGGCACGCGCAATTCGCAAGAAAGCTGGTTTCCAGCGAGACGATCATGTTCTGGCGCAGCGTGATCGGCGGGGCTTTTCTCCTGCTTATAGCATTCGTCTTCGAGCCTGTCCCGGTTTTGGCTGAAATAAACAAGTCAGCCTTCGTCATCGTATTTAACGGCTTTCTTTTGCTCGGACTTTCGAAAATACTCTGGATCGAAGGCATAAGCCGTATAACCATCACCGAGGCAACGGCCTGGAACAGCATTACGCCGCTTTTCACGATGATCTTCGCATATTTTCTACTTCAGGAAAAAATCACCTGGCTGCAAATTGCGGGGTTCGTACCGATAGCGATCGGCGTTTTGTTTCTTACCAAATCGAAAACATCATCAACAGTCTGAAACAGCAAATAAAAAGAGACCAGGAGGATCTCAAACAGGAAGATGCGAACACGCTATTATTCTCTGTTCCTTTATAATCTTCTGGCCTCAGACGCCTAACGCCTCCCAATAAAGAGAGGATAATAGGACTATTTTAGTTTACATATTTCTTTTCTTTTGTAAAGAAAAACGGGGTCGGAATCTTTCGCAGGTGACACACTGCGAAATTTGGTGATTCCGACCCCTTGAGCAAGGAAGCTTGCGCCAAGAGAAACCTCCCCGCTCATTCCGCCGGGAGACCGGCCGAATGACTTGATTATACCATTTCACGTTTAGGTAAGGAGCCAGAAGCGCACTATTTAAGTCTGGATTCGCTATCCCGACATCGATAATGACAACTTATGGCTCCTGATTGCACCTCCTTTCTCTCTTAGTCAAACCAGGGAAAAAAGAAGCTGCAGGATTTTGACTGTTTATATCTTCCGGTCAAGCAAAACGGGGGTGAAGAGAAGTCGAATGAAAACAACTCCAGCCTCACCCCTTAAGCCCAATAAACAGGCTCGATTTGAATTTTATCACATTACTCGTATCTCAGCGCCTCCATCGGGCTTTTTAGCGACGCCCGCCTGGCCGGATAAATACCGAAAATAAGGCCGGTTCCTATCGCCATAGCCAAAGCCAGAAAGATCGCTGTGCCGGACAAAATGAAATTGAAATCACCCAGGAAACGGGCGGCGACGGCGGAAAGCAGCCAGCCGAAGAATATCCCCAGTACCAGGCCGATCATCCCGCCGGTAAAAGTGAGCGAGACGGCCTCGAAAAGAAACTGAAGAAGTATGTCTTTTCTGGTAGCGCCGACGGCTTTCCGGAGTCCGATCTCGCGGGTCCGTTCCGTAACCGAAACAAGCATTATATTCATGATCCCGATCCCGCCGACGAGCAGCGAGATGCCGGCAATCAGAGCCAGAAAAACCGTCAGACCGAGAGTGACTGCGTTAACCGTAGTCGTGATCTGCTCCGCGCTGCGGGCGACGAAATCGTCTTTGTCCGTATCGTTTTTCGGATTGATGATCCGGTGCCTTTGCCGGATCAACATCGTGATATCCTCCACGGCCAAAGCCGGATCCCGGTGCGATCTCAAAACCATATAACTCAGATGTTTTTGTCCCGAGGCGGTCCTGGCGGTGGAAAACGGCATGAAAACCAGTTCGTCCAGCCGCTCACCGAGCAGCGATCCCTTCGGACCCAGTACGCCGATTACCGTGTAGGAGTCGTCTCCGATTTTTATTTTTTTCCCCACGGGATCCGCATTGCCGAAAAGATTCTCCGCAGCCTTAGACCCCAGCACGGCTACGGATTTCGCACCCTGATCATCGCTTGGCTCAATGAGCCGCCCGTGATCAAGTTTGTACCCGTAAATATCGAAGATACCGCCATGGGATCCCAGAACCATCGGGGCTATTTCTTCTTTGCCGTATGTGATCGGCTTAGTTACAAGAATCACCGGCATCACCGTCTCGACCGTTGAAAGCCTCTTTACCGAGTCATAATCATCGAAGGTCAGGCTGTCGAGGCTACTGCCGTACTTTTCGAAACCTTTCGGAAAAACCTCGACCAGGTTCGTGCCGAATGATTCGATCAGGGTTGACACGTAATCCTGGAAACTTCGGCCCAGCGAGACCATCAACACAACCGACGTGACGCCGATGATTATCCCGAGCATGGTCAGGAAGGTGCGGTTTTTGTTGACCGCAATGCCGCGGTAGGCCGTGAGAAGGGTGTCGGAGAAAAGCAAGGAAAGAAAGTAAGGGAGGTAAGGTAGGTAAGGTAGGTAAGGTAGGTAAGGAAGGTTAGATAGGTATTTTTTGTCACCTCCCTTACTTTCCTTACTTGCCTTACGTCCCTGACCTATTTTTGTCATTCATATCTCAACGCTTCGATAGGATGTAAATTCGCAGCGGTTCTCGCCGGAGAAAGTCCGAATATTATTCCGGTCGCTGTGGCCATTATGAAAGCGACCGCCATCGACTGCACCGACACCGCGAACCGGTAAGAACCGAGATACAACTCGACGATTTCAGCGATAAAAAATGCGAATATTACGCCTGCGACGATGCCGATCAGTCCGCCGATTACGGTCAGCAGGACGGATTCGGCGAGAAACTGGAGCAGAATATCTCTCCTTCGGCCGCCGATGGCTTTTCTGAGCCCTATTTCCTGTGTCCGTTCGGCTACCGTCACGAGCATTATATTCATAATTCCTATGCCGCCGACGATCAGGGAAATGGCGGCGACAGTCGTGATGAACATTGTCAAACCCAGTGATACCGAGCCCAGGATCTGGTTCGCCTGCTCCGACGAGTGAACCATGAAGTCGTCTTTTTTCTCGTCGTTTTCCGGGTTGGATATACCGTGCCGGTATCTGAGCAGCATCCGGATTTCATCGAATGCCAGATCGAAAGAACCGGCGGTTTGCAGAGTGATCAGATTGAGATACCTCTGGCTTGAGACATTTTTTGCGACGGAAAACGGGATCAGTATCCGGTCGTCGACGTTCTGGCCGAATTGCGAGCCGACCGGATCCATGGCGCCGATGATCGTGTAATACGTCTCCCCGATCTTTATGCGTTTGCCGAGCGGATCCTGCGATCCGAAAAATTTGTCCAATGCGTCCGAACCGAGAACCGCCACGGCTTTGGCTCCGGTCACATCCTCTTCGTCAATCAATCGACCCGTCGATGCGGATAGTTTCTGGTTTTCGAAAAATTCCGGAGTCACTCCGACGATGCGGGGGCTCCCCTCTTCACGACCGTATGAGGTGTCGGCCTGGACAAAAATCACCGGCGCGACGGTCATGATGGATTTTAATTTTTTCAGTTCGTTCAAATCCTCGAATGTCAGGCTGTCGAAGCCGGTCGTCACACCCTGCGGACCGGCCTGCTCCTGGCCGGGAAATATCGCCATGCTTTTCGGGCCGAGGGAGCTGATCTGGCTCAAAATCACGCCTTCCATGCTTTTCCCGACCGAGCTCACCGCCACCACGGAACCGACTCCGATGATGATGCCGAGCATAGTTAAAAGTGAACGGTTGATGTTCACGGTAACTCCTTTGAAAGCCGTTTTGAATGTATCGCGGAGAAGCATGAAGGAAGGTAAGGAAGGTAAGGAAGGTAAGGAAGGTAAGGAAGGTAAGGAAGGTAAGGAAGGTAAGGAGATCAGTCATGTAATTTTTTGTTACCTCCCTTACTTTCCTTACCTGCCTTACGTCCCTGACCTATTTTAATCGTCCGTTTCCATTCACAATCACCCGCTTGAAATCCTTCATGTCCGCGTCGATCCGGCCATCGCGGATGTGGAGGATGCGCCGCGCGTGCTCGGCGGTCGCCTGCTCATGCGTGACCAAAATTATAGTGTGCCCGTCGTCGTTCAGTTTTTGCAGGGCTTCCATCACCGCGATGCCGGACGCGGAGTCCAGGTTCCCGGTCGGCTCGTCGGCGAAGATCACGTCCGGGTTTGTAACCAGCGCCCGCGCAATCGCGGCTCTTTGCTTTTGCCCGCCGGAGAGCTGGCTCGAAACGTAATTTTTGCGATCGGTAAGCCCGACTGTTGCGACGGCTTTGAGCGCCAGAGTTTCCCGGTCATGCAAAGCAATCGACGGATGGTACAAAAGCGGCAGCATGACGTTTTCCAGTACGGTGGTCCTGGGCAGCAGGTTAAAAGCCTGGAACACAAAGCTGACTCTGGTCGCGCGTATGCGGGCCAAATCATCGTCCTCGAAAACCCCGGTGGATTGCCCCTGAAAAAGATATTCACCGGAAGAATGCGTGTCCAAAAAACCGAGTATGTGCATCAAAGTCGATTTGCCCGAACCCGACGGCCCCATGATGGCGACGAATTCGCCTTTTTCTATCTTCAAATTTATATCGAACAGCACCGGCGTCACCACCCCGTCGTTTTCGTAGGATTTGTAGAGGGCGATGGTTTGGATCAGGGAAGCGGTCATCGGAGAGAAATTTAGAATTGATAATTGATAATTGAGAATTTATTTGTGTATTAATTATTAATTATCAATTCTAAATTTATTGTTTTATTAAAACTATCACCGTCTCCCCCTCTTCGACACCTTCCACCTCGATATTCCCTCCCTCCCCTTCCAGCCCGGTAATCACCGTTCGTTCCTCAAATTCAGCGTCCTTCGGCTTTTTCAGCACCCTGACGTACTTCGCGCCGTCAGCCTTTTGCAGCACGGCGCGCAGCGGGACGATGACGACATCGTCCTTTTCTCCGGTGATTATTTCGGCGTCGCCGGTCATGCCGATTTTCAGCTCATCATGGGGAAACACGAAATCCAGTTTTATCCGGTATTTCGGCACTCCGTCCTTGTCCGTCGAAGCGCCGTCCACTTCCCCGGCGCGAAGCTGAAACTTCCTGTCCGGAAAAGCGTCCAGCTTGATCGCGCCGGATTGGCTCAAGTCCACCTTCGGGATATCGACTTCCGACACGAACATTTCTATCCGGTACGGCGACAGGCCGATCATAGTCACCGCCGGCAGCGCCGACGGACGCACCTCGCCGGTCTTCACATTGACGTGGGTTATCACCCCGTCGACCGGAGCGGTCAGTATGGTGTCGTTGAAATTCGCCGCCGCCCGGGCGAGATCGGCCTGAGCCTGGCGGACTTTGGCCGCGGCCGTGTCCAGATCTGTCTGCCTGGCCGGAGCTTTTTTGAGCGCCAGCGAGGCCTGGTCAATCTGGAGCGAAGTCTCGTAAGTCGCGATGTCCGCTTTGGCTTTGTCGCGGTTACCGGTCAGCGTCCGGATTTCCCCCTCTTTCGTCACGATTTTCGTGTCATACGCCGCCGACGAGTCCTGCAAAGATTTGATCGTACTGTCCATGGTCGAAAGCGCAGTCTGGACGTTTGCTTTTTGGGTAGCGAGCGTCGTCTTGTTCGTCTCCCTGGATGTATTCGTGAAGTACGAAGTCAGGGACAGATTCGAGAGAATGTCGTAAGCCCGGTTCTCGACGTCCGACACCATGTTGATCTCAGTCCGGACTTGCCCCAGAAACCGTAGCGTCTTTTGGTAATCGGCCGGAGCCGATGAAGTAAGCAGAGATGAAACGCGCTCGAGAGAGGATTTCAGATTTACAATCAGCGTGTCGTAACCTGAAGGCAGATTCTTCACGACGGCATCGTTTACCTCGTTGGAATTGAAAACCCCCTGTGTAACCTGCAGAGCCGTTTTCGCCGACGCCAGATACTGCAGCGCGGTGCTGACCGATGTCCCCACTTCGCCGCTCAGGCTTGTCCGGGCTTCTTTTTCAAGCACAGCCAGTTCCTCGTTGGCTATCCTGATATTTTCTTCGGAATTCAACAGGGTTTGTTTTACCGCCTCGAGCGAGGCACGCTTATTCGCAACCTGCGCCTCGATGATGGCGATGTCCTCGGGACGCGAACCTTCCTGAAGCTCTCTAAGCTGCGCCTGCGCCGACTGTACTGCGGCACTGGCGCCGGTCACCGCTGCCGCCAGGCTTCCTGACCGGAGTGCTGTGAGTCGCTGCCCAGCTTTCACTTTGTCGCCCTCTTTTACGTAAACCTGCATCACGATATCGACCGACGGAAACTGCAGCTCCAGGTCTTTATCTGAAATGATCGTGCCCACGGCCTCGACCAGCTGCCGCAAGTCTGTCCTTTCGGCAATTTGAGTCACGTATTCCGGCTGCTTCGGCCTGGTTGCCGCGTATGCCGCCCAGGCAAAAAACAACACCACAAACCCCGCGATAGTTTTTTTCAGATGCCTTCGAAAAAACCTCAGGCTTTCCTTGGCGCCGGAAATGATCTTCGAAAGATAAAAATTCATGGAAAGATATTATTGTATGAAATTTATAAACGGGCAAGGGTTAGCGGAAACTTAAAGGTTGTATCCCCGTTATATTTATTATATAATATTTATTAGTGTTTGTCTAGTTTCATCGCTCTGAGCGCGCGCTCTATCGCCTCCTCCACGCTCAGCATCCTGATCCCCTCTCTTTTGAGTTTCGCGTTGCTCAAAATACAGTTGCTCCGCGCGGCGGAGACGACCTCCGGCAATTCTTTCAACGTAAGCTTACTGAATGAATGGGACGGATCGACGATTTTTTTATAACGTTCCATTATTTCGTAAGGCGATATCGCGCCGGTATTTACGACGTTGTAAATCCCCCTCGCGCGTTTCTTCACCAGAGTTTCCAGCGCGCTTAGAAAATCCGGTATATAAGTGATGGAATTGGGCACATCGAGAACCCGTTCAAATTTGCTCAACTTCGTTATCAGATTCCGCGGGCCGTCCCGATCATCAAATGGCATCCTGAGCCTGATCTGCAGCACCGGAAATGGCGCGAGCAATTTATCGCTCATGGCTTTGGTCAGCGAGTAGAAACTGCCGGTGAAATTCGGCTGATCATCCTCGGTGAAACCCGCGCCGTTTCCATTTCCGTCGTAAATGCACCCGGAACCGATGTGAACGAAATAGATGTCCCTTTTCTGGCACTCTTCCAGCAGTACGAGCGGCCCGGTGACGTTGCTCCGGAGAGTTTCGATCTTGTGCGTCTCGCACCAATCCACATTCGGCCGTCCGGTCTTTCCGGCGGCGTTTATGACTATCGATGGCTTCACGGCGTCGAATATTTTTGAAACGGTTGCCTGGTCGGCTATGTCCGCAAGCGGAAAAGCTGCATCGGGATAAACCGTTTTTAGTTTAGCGCCGATGAAGCCTGCGCCGCCGAATATTACGATGTCGGACATTTAAAAAATGTAGAATGTACAATGTACAATGAAGCTGCCTCAAGAGCCACCAGCTTTTGTGTTTTTAATTCTACATTCTAAATTCTACATTTTACATTTCATCCGTGTCCCCACTTCTGCCTTACCGCCTCGCTCGCACCCGTAACCGCACCTCGCGGGCGACTCTTGAAGGCGATACGGTAGTCATCCGCCTGGCCGGAGGGATGCCCGCCGCGCAGGAGCACAGACATATCGAGATCCTGCTGAAACGCATGGCAAAAGTGCAGGCGCGAAATCAAAAGAAAATTCTGATCGATCCCTTTCGCGTGATTTTAAGCGGTGAAACGATTTTGGATGTTCCGGTTTTAGATACCGCCAAACGGAGATTCCTGGTCGCTTGGGGCAATTCCTTAAGCGGCCGGTTCCGGGGTGGAATTTGGTTCGTGAAAAAACCGACTGATATTTCCGAAAAAACTTTTCACCGTTTCCTGTGGCGGTTGATCTCAATCAGTGAACGGGGCGCGATGGAACAAAAAGTCCGGGAAATCAACCGGTCGATTTTCGGATTCGATATATCCAAAACAGGACTGCGGTTTATGAAAGTGAGATGGGGCAGCTGCAGTCCAAAAGGAATAATAAACTTGAATACCGCGTTGCTTTTTTTACCAGAAGAAATCCTGGATTATATTATCTTCCACGAGCTTTCCCACCTGAAGCATCCGAATCATTCACCATATTTCTGGAACGAAGTCGCCGTGGCGATGCCGGATTTTCGGGAGAGGATGAAGCAGCTGAAGAAATATAGGCTGCCACAGTTTTAAAAACGGGAAGAAACCGAGGAGTCCGATGAAACCGACGAAACCGAAGAATCACTGCTTTCCTCGGACTCTCCTCTCGGCCATGAGCTCGAGGTCGAATGGTCGGTTTCGTCGGTTTCATCGGTTTCTTCCCCGATAAATTCGGTACCAAAACCCTGCCCCTTGCGTTACAATCCTCCCCGATGTCCAAAGCCCGTAAGAAATCCCGTCCGAGGAGGCGCGGTGCGAGGCGAAAGTCTGAAAATGATTTCGGTCTGGAAGCGCATACCAGGCGGCAGGTAAAGGCGGTGATTACGATCGGCCTGGGGCTGGTGCTGTTTCTGGCGATCAAAGGCAATGCCGGCGCTCTGGGACTGGCGATCTCCAGGATCCTGACATTCATGTTCGGCACCTGGAACGTGCTTTTCCCCGGCGTTCTGATCGTACTCGGCTGCCTGCTGATGATCGGCACCGCGCCGAATATCGAGCGCAAACGAACATGGGGTCTGCTGCTTTGTTTCGCCGCTTTTCTCGGCATAGTCCAGCTGACCGCGCCGCCGGAGGCGTTCGCCGATATGCGCAACCAGTACGGAGGAGCCGTGGGATTCATGATGGCTTTTCCGTTCGTGACTTTTTTGAGCCGCGGAGCGGGTTTCATAATGCTCGGCGCCCTGGTCCTCGCCGGACTTTTCATCACTTTTGAGCCCGATATTCCGGCGATTTTGAAGAGCTTCGCCGAAAGGAAAGAGCGCAAAGAACGATCCCCTGCCCGTGAGAAAGACGAAGTCGAAACAGGAGAGGAGGAGAAGGATGAGCTGCCGGAACCTCTCGACCTCATCGAGCAGGATCAACCCGAACCGGATCTGAATATCGTCCGGCCGGAATTCGCGGATGAAAGGGACAGAGAAGACATCGTCCCGCTGAAGGAGAAAGATCTTCCGCCCCGCAAATCTCAGCCTGTAAAAGGCAAATCCAATGATCTGCTGGAAATGAAAGACACCAGGTTCGAGGAATGGAAATTCCCCGAGCTGGATCTGCTTGAAGGCAAACGCAGCGAGCTTCTGGTCGACGACGAGGAACTGAAACGCCAGGCGGCGATGATCAAGGAAAAGCTGGCGGAGTTCGAGGTCGACGTGACCATGAAAGACGCCCATCCTGGTCCGACTGTCACGCAGTTCACCCTGCAACCGGCGGAAGGCATCAAATTGAGCAAAATCGAAAGCCTGAAAGACGATCTGGCGCTCGCGCTGGCGGCCCACAGCCTCAGGATCGAGGCGCCCATACCGGGCAAGGCTCTGGTCGGCATCGAAATGCCGAATGAAAAACGCTCGACTGTTTACCTCCGGGAACTGCTCGAGTCCCCGCAGTTCCGCCAGTCGGAGTCTCCGCTCACGCTGCCGCTGGGGCGTGGCGTCAGCGGCGACGCGTTCGTGGCGACCATCGAAGACATGCCACATCTGCTCATTGCCGGAGCCACCGGATCGGGTAAATCCGTATGCATGAACACGTTCCTCATTTCGCTCCTTTTTCAAAACGCTCCGCATGAATTGAAATTGATACTGATCGACCCGAAACGGGTTGAGCTGATGCCGTATAACGGCATCCCCCATCTGCTGACCCCGGTCATCACCGAATCGGGAATAGCGCTGCAGGCTTTGAGATGGGCCATCGCCGAGCTCGGCCGGAGGCTGCACCGTTTCTCCGAAGCCGGAGTGCGCAATCTGGCTGAATACAACGAGCGGCAAATCGATGAGGAAAAGAAGCTGCCGCGGATCGTGATCGTCGTCGACGAACTGGCCGATCTGATGATGCGCCAGCACCGCAAAGACACGGAAACGATGATTGCCCGGATAGCGCAGATGGCCAGAGCGGTGGGGATGCACCTGATCATCGCCACGCAGCGGCCGTCTGTCGACGTCATAACCGGCCTCATTAAAGCCAATATTCCGACCCGCATCGCTTTCCGCGTGGTGAGCTCGATCGATTCGCGGACGATACTGGACTGCATCGGAGCCGAGGACCTGCTCGGCAAAGGCGACATGCTTTATATGACCGCCACCACTCCAAAGCCGATACGCGTCCAGGGGATTTTTATTTCGACGAAAGAGATCGAGCGGGTTATAAACGCGGTGAAGGTCGCCGGCGGCGGCATGCTCACGGAGGAAATAACGCTGGGCGAAGGAAATGCTCCGGGTCAGGGCGAAGAGGGCGCCTTCCCCGCGGGAATGATCGACCTGGATGCGGATGACAACGGCGGCGACGACTTTTTCTTCGACGCCGTGCGGATCGTCCAGGAAACCGGCAGGGCTTCGGCCAGCCTGCTCCAGAGACAATTGAAAGTCGGTTATGCGCGGGCTGCGCGCCTGCTGGACATCATGGAGGAAAAAGGAATCGTTGGCCCGGCGGACGGAGCGAAGCCGAGGAAGGTTTTTATAGATAAGATAGCCGCCTAAATCCCTTGAAGAATCACTCGGGCGATCAGACGCCTGATGACTTCGATCAAAACTGCCCGGGTTTCTTCCCGCCAATCCAGTTTTCGTATTTCCTCGATGGCTTTTTTTCCGGCTTCAACATAACCTTTCAGAAGTGCTGCAATCAACTCCCGGACGCGGGCCAGAATCGGTTTTACCGTCGCGTCCGATTGCTCGGTTTTTTCCATGACGGCCAGTGTTTCGAATACCTCTTTCTCCATAATCTAAGCATTACCGGAAATCATCTTTCGGTCTCTCGGTCAAGGACATGAAGTAACGCCTGCCGAAGTTTTGAAGTGAAAGATAAGGAAAAAACAGGTACCATGAAGACTCCTTGCAGCTCCTCATAGGAACAAACAACGACGGCAAGGTCATTGAAATCAGGCAGGTTCTGAACGGACTTCCGGTTTCTATAGTTCTGCCCGCCGATTTGAAGATTCAGACGGCCCCTGTCGAGTCCGGGGATACCTTCGAGGAAAATGCGCTTCTCAAGGCTCGCTATTTCTTCCAAAAATCCAAACTCCCGACACTGGCAGACGATTCGGGAATCATCGTGGAAGCGCTTGCCGATGAACTCGGCATTCACACACGCAGGTGGGGAGCCGGGCCGCAGGCGAGCGACGAAGAGTGGATCGAGCATTTCCTCGAACGCATGAAGAAGGAGAAGAATAAACGCGCTCGCTTCGTCTGCGCTCTCGCGTACATCGATGCCGCAGGAATAACGTACACGTTCGAGGGCGTGTGTGAGGGGATTATTACCCCGCGTCTCGAAGCAGATTATCTGCCCGGTCTCCCCATCTCCGCCTGCTTCAGGCCCGATGGCTTCGATCGTGTCTACTCAGCCATGACCATTGAACAAAAAAATAGTACAAGCCATCGGGGCAGGGCAGTACACAAACTTGCAGATCATCTGAGGAAAACGATCGGCAATAGTGCCGATATGTAATTACTATAACTCCGCAGCCGGGACGCCGCGTCCCGGCTGCGGGGAATAAAAAAATCTGGGCATACGGTGTCCATCTGCGGGTTCTAGAGCTGTGGCGTTATCGAAACAATCTCTCGACATCCTCCCTCCCTTGGGCTTACCATTCGCTCCTTCTCCCCACACCTTCCATGAAACGCCTGCTCCCTTTGATTGCGCTGTCCATCCTCGCATCCATCGCCGCCATCGGTACCGCAAATGCAAGCCCGTACCCGTGGAGCTACCGCGATGCGAACGGCTGCGATCTCTCCGGGTTACCAGTGGTGCCCGTATTGGAAGGATTGCGTTCGCATAGGGAACGAAACCTGTCCGATGGTACCCGACTACTGGAGATCCAGGCAGACGTACCGGACTTACCAAACACCGAAGAAAAAGGTGGATGCAAACGGCTGCATCCTCACCGACGGCGAACGTTGGTGTGAGTCCCTCAGCCGCTGCACCAAGACGTGGGAAGAGCGCTGCACCCCTCTGCCCGCGAGAGGTGACACCGACTACTCGTTCATTGACGGACGCGACGTGATCGACTGCACGAGCACGCCCCAGGGAAACAGGAACTGCTGGTACCGGTTCAGCAATCGTTGCTATCGCTAGACCCCATCCACCCATGCAGAGGCTCTCTCCATTCCTCATCATTGCCGGTCTCACCGTCCTCGCCATACCGGGGATTTTGTACGCGCGGATGAATCCCGGGATCACCTCCTACGATCAGTACGGCTGCAATTTGTCCGAAGGGTCACGGTGGTGCGCGACGATGCAGAGGTGCATCCAACCGTGGATCACGGGCTGTCCGCAGGACAACACTTACCTCCTGCCCGAGGAACGGTACGATTGCCACGGCTGCGATACCGCCAAAGGGTACCGCTGGTGCCCGCACAGTGAGCAGTGCATCCTTCCCTGGGAAAAAGAATGTACGGCAGCAGCAATGTACAGCGGTAGAGACCCCTATCCGCCTCCTTTTTTGCGAAGCAAGCGGCATCGCCGCGCGCGCTGAGCGAACGACCACAGAGAAACAAGCCTCCGATTCCGGGGAGTAATTCCTCGACTCTGCTTGTAGGGAGGCCTACCATTTTTCTATTCCGCTTCGTCACGCTCCTCAGTATCGCGGTCATTTCCTCCGCGGCCATCGCCGCCACTGTCCGACCGAAAGTCGGCGGCGACCGCGACGCGCACGGGCGCATCCCCTCCGCAGGCTACCAATGGTGCGAGAAGAAACAGAAGTGCCTCCGCATCTGGGAGGAACCGTGCAGGTAAGACGATCTCTGACGCTTCAGGCCACATGCATGATCTGCGGCCGGAGTTCCGCTCTGATTGCTTGCTCCATTCGTTCTTTCGCATGGGCAACGAAATCACCGTCTGCTTGAGGATCGTAATGAGTAGCTGCCTGCCGTAGCGCCGTCCTAGCAACAGCGATCAGATGGTCGCGGCTCACCGTGATTTGCTGCCCTCTGTTGACTCGCTCCACTCCTTTGACCACCTTGATCGTATGACTCCTTGTAATTGGCTCATACTTTTCACAAATTTTGTCGACGAGCTGGTCGTGATTATATGCTTGTGTTTCCTGGCCGAGCAGCCCTTTCGCCCAGACAGAGAATCTCTCCATTCGCTCCGTTTCTGGATCTGCCGGTACTTCAGGTTCGGTTCCACTTGAAGTCTCATCCGCTCGTCCTTCTGCCAGGGAATCAAGAGTCTCTGGCGCCGAGGGAAGAGGATCTTCTGTAGGGGAGAGCGGCGCTTCCTCCGTCAATCCCAGCTGTCCGTTTCCCAGAGAACCGGTGGCAACAACAGAATTTGAATCTGGAGAATGAAACACAATCGCGCTTGTTGCTTGGCTCTCACCTACTCGTGGATCTGAAATAGGAAGCTTATCCGGTATCGGAGTAAGTGAAGGCAGTCTATCCTCCGCCACCACTTGCCGGTCGTTTCCCGTGGGACTATGTTCGGTCGAAATCACTGTCTCTGTCGGAAAAGACGATGGTGAAGCTTCATCATACTGTAGATCCCGAGCTTCAGACGCTTCATCGTTCGGTGAGGTTGCAGGCGTCCTTTGCCCGCCAGGTGATTGTGAAGACTGTCGCCTCGAACGCGTCCTCACTCTCCGTTCGATATCTCCCTGAACGAACTGATATTTCTCCGCCAACTTATCCACTATCTCCGCATGTGCAAACTCTTCGAAGCTCCTGCCATGTTCCTCGGGATCGAATCTTCGCAGTAAATTACTCAGTCGTACCGCACCGGCCTGAATGAGTTCGGCACGACGCTCTGGCATCTCCGGGAACTGATACTCATGGGAACCAGCGAGCGCCTTGACCCACGGAGTAAAGCGGATGGTCGCGGACCTCAGGAGTTCCTCCCGCGTTTCCCCCGGCAAACCCGCAGCTTTCGCCCAGGCAATGAACCGCGCTGCCCTCTGGGAATCATCATCTCCTTCCGGGTGGGTTCTTGATTGGGCAATGCGATCATACGCCCAGACCCCCAGTGTCACTGTTGCGAACGGCTGATGATGCTCTTTCATCAATGCCGGGGCTTCCGATCCGACATAGTTCGCGAGTCTCTCGCGTACTCTGCACCGTGCAAAATCATAGAGGTCTCCATCCTTCGCGGGATCGAATGTCCATACAACATTCAACAGCACTCTGTGCCCTATCGTCCGTGCGAGGATATTGGCATCCGAAGGTGAAGATATAAACTCTTCCGCCATCGGAAATACCCACCTGATATAATACGAAACGATCTTTGCGACTACCTCGCTCATCGTCCCGAAGACGTTGTGTTGACTCGCCCATTGTCTTAAACGTTCCGTCCGCTCCCACTTCTTCCTCCTGTCATTTTGTTCCCCCTCTTCAACAGCCAGACGAAAGAGTTCGCGTTGGGCGGCGAGCTGTTGTTCCACCAGTAAACGGAATTTCTCATTTTGAAGCACCGCCAACACTCTCTTTGCATACGCGTCATGGAGTTCAAGAATTGCATCAATTCCACGCGGATCTTGCCTCTCATGAGGTTGAGGTGCATCGTCACCGCTTTTTTTTGAGTCTATGGACATTGGTGGACGAGTATAGCAAGTCTAGAAAGGGAGACAAATAATACGTTAAGCACTCCGTTTTTGTGGCTCATTTGCAAGCAATCTTCGATATATCCGGTTATATAGTCGTTAATCGACCGGCGTGAAATCCAGCGCGGTGATTTTTGCCCACACCTGTTTGATCAACGCTTTCAGCTCGCTCACTTCCTGCTGCGTAATTTCAAAACTGATCTCCCGCCGCGCCTCATTTTCATTGCCGATGAAGTCCAGGGTGAAGTGTTTTGCTTCGTGAATGAACCGGGGATCTGCATCGCATAGCATCTTGTAGAACGTAAGCTGCCTGAAGAGATCCTCCTTCTTGCGGACCGCGTCCTCCGTCTTCTTAGTCTGACCGGTCTTGTAATCCAGAATGCGGCACTCCCTGCCATTCGGCTCAAAGAGGTCGATGCGGTCCACCTTGCCTTTGATCGGAATTTCATCAATCACCGCATGGAATGTCCGTTCCGTCGAAAAAACAAGCGGAATGCCGGAGGCAGTTTGTTCTCCATACCTTCGTACAATATCTCCGCCTGTCAGTTTGTAATGTTCAAATTTTTCAGCGGTCAGTATTTCTTTTTTGAGATGCTTCTGGAATGCGTCCACCAGCGCATCGATCGAGAATTCCTCCCCTTGCTGCCATGCGGAATTCCGGTCCTCCAATGCGGCATGAACAGCGGTCCCGAATGCCATGGCAGGTTTCTTCTCACTGGGTTGTCGCAGTAATTGTTCCCACAGAAATCTCTGCGGGCCTTTCTCCCCATCCAGAAACACGTTGAGAGCCGTAACCGAGAGTTCATATTCCTCCAATCGTTCCTGTAAAAATGCGCGGAAAGCCGTATCAATCACGAGCGGCGGCGTGCGCAATGTCTCAATGGGCGACGGCAGTTGCTCCTGGGTCGGCGTGACTTCGTCCACGCTATCGCGCGCCTCCGCCACGAAGCTGCTCACCTGCGCATCACGCATCTGCTCGCCGCTCCGGTACGTCTCGGGAAAGGTGAGAGTGAGTTCACGTCTCGCCCTTGTCATGGCGACAAAGAAGAGTCTGCGCTCGTCTTCTTGTCCCGCCCTCTTTTCCACTTCTTTGTCTATTCCGATGATCAGATGGTCGGGTAGTGCGAGCGAATTTCCACTGTTTCTGTTCCCCCAATTGCGGTACCGGATGCCTGACATAATCACCAAATCGAACTCAAGTCCCTTGGCTCCGTGGCCGGTCATCAGTTGCACGCCATCGCGCACCAAATGAGGGAAGTCATACTCCAATCTCAGTTTCTTCTCATTCATGTATTGATCGATATCGAACAGGAGTGTTGTGAGCGACGTGGCTTTTACTTCGTAGCAACGGTTCTTGATGTACTCATAGAAGGCATGCAGGCCTGCAATGATGCGCGGATCTGCCGCCTTGGCATCCGTGGGCGGCAAGAGATCTGATGTTGTAAGGACATCCGCAACAAGCGCGGTGAGCGTTACGCTTGGGATGCTTTGGTTCTTCCCCATGATGAAATCATGCGCGGTTTTGATTGTTGCAGGAAGTGATGGTTCCTTCAGCAAATACTCGTGAAGGCTGACTTTCTCTTTCGTGCGCTTGTGCGTGCGGAAATCGATGAACAGCCTCCCTAATTCCGCCGGATGGCATTTAAAGCACGGCAGGGCCAGCGCTCCAGCAAGCGTACTGGAATTCTCCGGTTCATAAATCGCGCGCAGAAGCGTCACCGCTTGCAGGACCTGCGGGTGCCGGACCAGATCCTGCTTGGCAGAGATCACATTGGGCACCCCTGCGGCAGTCAGCGTGTCTGCGACCTCCAGCACCTCCTCGTTCTTGCGGCAGATGACTGCCATCTCTTTCCATGGAATATCCCGTTTATTGGCATCCTGGAGAATTTCTACGATCCCCGCATACTCCGTACTCGTATCGGGATAGCGGATGAACTGCGGTTTGGCGCCGCCCTTCTGCCTGCCTGCGACCAGATCCTTCTCAATACCCTTGATCACATTCACCAGGCGTTCCTGATTTGCGGCAATCACGGCGGATGCGGCATCCAAAATCGGCTGGGTGGAGCGGTAGTTGGTCGTGAGCGTCATCACCGCCGTGCGCGGGAACCGTCCGATGAAAGACTTCATATTTCCGATATTCGCGCCCTGGAACCGGAAAATCGCCTGATCGTCGTCTCCGACGACGAAGATATTGGGGTCATGCTCGACATACGCATACGTCATCAACAAATCGAGGAGACGATTCTGCGCTCCGTTTAAATCCTGAAACTCATCGACCAGAATGTACTGGTAGCGCACCTGCAGGGATTCAAGCAACCATTCATGCTCTTTCAGCGCTTCCAGTGCGATGAGCACCATATCGTCAAAATCGTACCGATGTGTTGCTGCCAGTTCCCCGATGTACGCCCTGTAGACCGTAATGAATTCTCTGAACTGCTGCACCTTCTTCAGATCATCTTTGTACGCCTTGCTGGTCAGATCCCGCTCGCGGCCCGTAGGCGTCTTTTTCAATTCCTCGGCATAGGCATCCACATGAGGCATGAGATCATCGGGCGCAATCCCCTCTTTCTTCATCTGCGTGATGCGATCAAGTACGTCTGCGGCCCGATCATGTTCCGCGACGGGCATGTAGAGCTCGGACCGTTGCCCAAGCTCTTTGATTGCTCTGCGAACGATCTGCAGCCGGTCAATGTTGCTGACCTGCTCAAGGGCGCGAAAATTCACGAAGAGCTGCGGATGCTGTTGAATCAAATCATTGCAGAAGCTATGAATCGTGCTCACAGAGACCCCGTAGGCATCGGGGCCGATGATCTGCCGCAGACGTTCGCGCATCTCTTTCGCCCCCGACGTGGAGAAGGTAAGACAGAGAATATTCGTCGGGCGCATCTGCGTTCTGCGCAGAATATTCGCCGTGCGCATAGCCAACACCTGCGTCTTGCCCGTCCCCGGACCCGCCACGACCATCACCGGCCCTTCGACCGCTTCCACCGCACAGCGCTGTCCGGGGTTCAGTTTTTTGAATTCCTCGGAAAAAGTTCGCATGATAAAAGCTTACCGTTAACAGTTGGCAGATGACAGTTGGGGTTTCTTTTATTCAAGAGTCACCGTAAACATCGTCCAAAAAAACGCTTCGAAAGCGACTGCAAAGAACAAAGAAAACATCCACAAAAGCCAGGCTGCCTTGGAGGAGAATATCGCCAGTACCGAAACGACTGACAATCCGACCCAAAGGATCAGAATCCCGACGGCGGCTGCGCCGAGGAACGACACAAAAACGGTAAACCATTTCCCACGCGTGCGGAGCATGCTGGCTCCAGCACTTTTCATAATCCCATTTGCGCCGCCTATAAACAGAACGGGCGACAGCGACAATCTCGGAAGCATGTAAACCGCAATCAAAAGTCCGATGAAAGGTATCCAGATAAACGATCGTACGAGTACCCAGAAACAAAGACCGATCATGGAAAAAATACTTTTCGGCAGGCGTTTTGAAACTTCATACGCCGACTGCCTGCCGGCTACGGCGAGAGTCAAAAAGAAAGTTCCGGCGACGAAAAAAATCGCGCCAATCAAGGCAAAAGACAAAGAACTCCACGGAGCGATGCCGACAATGTACGCGATAACCATGGCTTCTTCACGGTCGAGCATTGCCAGAGATCCGGAGTTTATAGACGGCACCTGGCCAAGTTTTTGCATGCGGACACCCGCGGCGATGCGAAGAGCGCCGGTCTCGGTCATGTTCGCCAAACGTCCGTTCACCACCTTTGTGAGCTCGACCCAGCTCACTCCCGCATCCGCCGCCAGCCGGTCTTCCACTTTCTGGACTCTGACATCGGTAAACGCCGCGACTACCGCAGAGAGCAGAGTGAAAGACAAAACCGCGATAAGAAGCGGCCGGCTCCGCGCAGCCATGACTTCCGCGGTAATGAGAAAAACCTTTCGGAACGTCGGTTTACGTTCAGGGAAAGTGCTTTTTGGCATTGGGTATGGTAAAGGTGCTTAATATTTATCCGGCTCAGCCATAGTGTACGCGCAGCGGTCGCATTTGTAATATGTCTTCCCGGTCTGGTGTATCTCGATCAAACTGCCTGTGCGGCACTCCGGACAGAGCTTGCCGCTCATGAAAGCCGGCAGCGCGAATGCCGAATTTTTCGGCGCGGTATATTCGCGGATGCAGGCTGACCGCGGGTGATCACGGAGTTTTTGCAGGACTTTGGCTTCGATCTGGCGGATGCGTTCGCGGGTGACATTGAATTCTTTGCCGACCTCCTCGAGGGTGTGCCCGATGCCGTCCTTCAACCCGAACCGCATTTCGATGATCTTCCTTTCGCGGGGAGTCAGATATTCCAGCATGGCGTGGACGTTCTCCTTCCGAAGCTGGCGGTTGGTCGCATCGAAGGGATTTACCGCCTCTTCATCCTCAATGAAATCACCGAGCTTACTGTCCTCCTCCGATCCCACCGGCGCCTCCAGGGAAATGATGTCCTGGCTGATTTTTTGTATGTGTCTGACTTTCTTGATATCCATCTCCATTTCGACCGCCAGCTCCTCCACCGTCGGTTCGCGGCCGAGCTCCTGAACCAGCCGCCGCTGGGTGTGAGTCAATTTGTTGATGGTCTCCACCATATGCACCGGTATGCGGATCGTCCGGGCCTGGTCGGCGATGGCCCGCGTGATCGCCTGACGGATCCACCAGGTGGCATAGGTGGAAAATTTGAACCCGCGTTCCGGATCGAATTTCTCGACGGCGCGAAACAAACCGATATTTCCTTCCTGTATCAAATCCAGAAAAGACAATCCCCGCCCGATATATTTTTTCGCGATTGATACCACAAGCCTCAGGTTGGCTTCGGCCAGCTGTTGCTTGGCCGACGCATCGCCTTTGCGAATCCGGCGGGCCAGCTCCACTTCCTTGCGGGCATCGATGAGCGGCACGCGCCCGATCTCGGAGAGGTACATCCGCACCGAGTCGTTTGAGATCTCCAGCAAATCCACCTCGCGTTCCTTGCGCTTCTTTTTGTCATCCAGGATTTTTCTCTCGTCCTTCAGCCGGATGCCGGCCGTAGCCACCACCTCGAGTGAATCGTCATCGGTATCGGCCGCCGTGGTCGCGCCGCTGCCGGCTTCGGAATCCTGGCTCAGCGCCTGACTCTGGGCATGCGCTTTCCGCCTCCAGATCAGCGTGTCCTTGACGTCTATCACGTCGATGCCCAGATCCATGAACAGGGTGTAGATCTCATCCAGAAGATCGATGTTTTCCTCGGCGTTCGGGACCGCACTCAAAATTTCCTGATGCGTAACATAACGCTGTTCGCGCCCTTTTTTAACCAGATGGCGGATCTCCTCCGGAAACGCCTTCAACTCCGCCTCTGTGGGTTGATGAATAAAACTTCTCGGATGCGAAGCCATAGAAAGTAGAGAAAGCTTATACTCGTTATGACGTGTTGACAAGTGAACAGTTACGCATTCCCTGCCATCCTGCTCAACTTCAGCAGCTGCTGGTACTGGAGCAGCAGCCGGGCTTCATCGTCGCTTCGTCCTCCGGACCGCGCCTCCTTCAAAAGCGATATTATTTCATGCTGTTTCCTTACCATCAGTTCCCTGTTGGTGGCGGAGATCATTTTTCTCATTTCCCGGATCGCCAGGCTTTCGGACCACATCGGGAAATTTTCCTCGCAGTACAAGGCTGTAACGGTGAGCCGCTCACGGTCGGATTCCCCGATATCGATCTTTGGGATCAGCTCCCCGCCCTCCTGTTCCGGAGAAGCTTCGATCAGATGCAGACGGATTTTCTCCAGGGGTTCGGCAAGCGGAATCAGTTCCTTCAGAAGCGGGCGGGTCTGCGGGTAAGTCAGCGCCAGCCCCAGCGTAAGTTCCTGCCGGCTATAGGGACCCGCCGGCAAATCCGGCTGTTTCTTAAGTGGCCGGCCCTCCGCGGATTTAAATTTCCTGAAATCGGCCGCGATCTCGCTTTCAACGATCCCAAAATTCTGCGCCGCTTTTTCCAGATAGGCCCGTAGCTCCACCGAGCTCTGGACAGCCGAAAGAAGCGGAAAGAGAATTTCCGAGATTTTTCGTTTTCCGGCCGGCTCCAGTATGTCTTTCATGTCCTTTAGCCGCCCGATGACCGCGTCGATATACGGTACCGCCGTTTGGCTGATCAAATGAGAGAAAAGCGCGGAGTCCCGCTGCACCAGCTCATCCGGATCCTTGGCCGGCAATGTCACTGAAAATATTTTCAGCTGCGCCCGGCTGAGCAGATCGAAGGCGCGGCCGGCTGCCAGCTGGCCGGCATTGTCCTGGTCGAGACACAGCAGCACCTCGTCGGCATATCGTTTGATGATTTTCACATGCTGTTCGGTGAGAGCCGTGCCGCTAACCGCGACCACATTGTGGACGCCGGCCTTGTGCGCGGCGATCGCGTCGAAATATCCCTCGACCAGTATCGCGCGGCGCGACGACCTGACGGCGTCCCTGCCCTGGAAAAGACCGAACAAAACCGAAGATTTGTCATAGAGCGCGCTCTCGGGACTGTTGACGTATTTGGCATCCGCATCGCCCATGGTCCTGCCGCCAAAACCAATCAAGCCACCCTGCGGATCGGATATCGGAAACATGATCCGGTGACGGAACCGGTCGTAGATCCGCTCTTCTTTAAGCTCACGCTGGATGCCGAGGCCGGCGCCGACGATCTCCGCCCGGCTGAAGCCTTTCTTCAAAAGATACTCGTAGGTTTCGGAAAAAGAATCCGGCGCGTAGCCGATGCCGAATTGTGAAATTAACTCCGGACCCACCCCGCGATTTTCCACGTATTTCAGGGCCGTATCCGTGGAATTCAGCTTCGAGGCGTAAAAAGCCTGCGCCGCTTCCATGCATTCCCGAAACCGCACCTTAATGTCTTTTGTGACCGCGACATCTGTTTTCGGCCGCCGGTCAGTGAGCTTTACGCCGGCTTTTTCGGCCAGGATCTTCAGCGCTTCCGGAAAATCCACGCCTTCGATTTTCTGGACGAAGCTGAAAATGTCCCCGCCGCTCTGGCAGGCGAAACAGTAAGCGATCCCCTTGTCGGGAGAAACAAGCAGACTTGGATGCGAATCGTTGTGAAAGGGACAAAGCGCGACGAAATTCCGGCCTTTTTTCTTCAGCTGGCAATATTGGGCTACGAGCTGGTCGATCGGCAGCCGGGTTTTGATCTCGTCCTTTTCGTCCATGGGACAGGAGTATACACCGGCCGAAATAAACCCGAGGCAAGCACTCTGCCTGCCCCGGTCAGCTATCGAGAAACAACGACCAGAAACCCCAAGCCATCAGGCCGAAAACCACTCCGATCGCAAAAGAGGTTTTCTCCCACCATGCCCAGTACGACGTCCCGTAAAGTAAAACGGTACAGACATATGCAAGCAGGAAAATCCGCGAAAGCATTTTTTTCTTCTTATCCTCTATCTCACCGATAAAAAGAAACCAAATGCTCGCAGCCATTCCCAGCCATCCGGCGAGGGTCCACCACAGTATTTGAAGAAGCATCTCTGCCTCCTTTCTAGAGGTGATGGATCGTAAAGAGCGACAGCTATTTTTTATTTTGATTGATATTTGTCTTTTGTCAATTTGACAAAAATATTCTAAAAGACTTCAATCCGCTTCCTATGATCAACCGATTCGAAGAGGACCGACCGTTTACCCAGGGCTTTCGGGATCATCCCTCGTGTAAATTCCAGAAAATCTATCCCTTGTCAGGTGAGGTCCCGGACGGAACCGGAAGTACTACGCGCTTTGGAAAGGTAAAATCCTCTTTCGTATCAGAGGCGGGGGCAACCGAACTACTGGTTTCTACCGGAATCGGGGATATTTGTCTTCAGGTTCAAGGGGCTGTCGCGAAAGATTTGCCGCCAGGCACTGATTTGGTATTGAACCGAACAAGTGTCGTACCCAAAAGCGATGATTTTTCCTAGCGTCCGGAACCATCACCACCAAGGATATGGCCATCTTGGGAGATCAGGTAAACATTCTAACAATGTCTCTTGGTAAGCGGTTGAGGATTTTTCCCTTCCAGTTTTTTTGTTTCTTTTCTGGACAATCCTCTCTCCCGTCCTCTCTCCCGCGCCGTGTAAGTTTCTGCCCGATTTGGTTTTTCTGAGAACTACTCGGTCGCAGGGGCGCCGGAGAAAGGAGCTTCGTTTTTCAGGAAATACAAATCTTCTCTCTCTGAGATGTTAAAAAATTCGGTGGAAAAAAAACATAAGTCACCTTTCTCCAGCGCCCCATGATGGAAAATATGTTTGCAGAAAACCTAAAAGGAAGATTTATTGAGCAGCGCTGGAGAGAGGTCGGGAGAGAGGACGATCACGTGAACATCCTCACAATATCTCTCGGTAACCGGTTGAGAATTTTTCCTTCTTTTAGCAGTCCCCGGCCAATGATTATCGGGCGATCGAAACCGGGATCACGGATAGCCAGCAGCAAATCGCCGTCTTCCAGGTCTTTCAAATTTGATGAAAGATTTTTTCCCTGGAAAGCGGCCTTCAGTTCATCCATTGAAACAATCAAAATCTGACGAGTGGCCCCGTGACCCCGGAGCGTGGCCATCTCATGCGACAGGCGTACCATCCCATAGGTCGTGGTTTTACCGAACGGCAAGCCGAAGCTAAAGGGTTTGGCCGGGATGCGCAGCTTCAACAATTCATCCGGTATCGCATGAAGCTGGTCGCTGGCAGCGATCAACAGTTCATCATCTCTCAAAAACCCGGTTCCATAGCAGTCCAGAAGTTTGGACGTAATCTCTTTTTGTTTTGAATGGGGAATTATTTCAAACCGCGGGAAATCTTCCTTTGTGAACTTCTTGGTGGCAGCGTTTGTGGGAGCCCTCTTTCCCAGAACCGCAGTGAAGAAACCCTCGGTATCGGCGGTCTGGGGCCAGAAACGCAAGAGCGGTGAGCTGTGAGCTGTGAGCTGTGAGCTTTTCTTTTTTTCTGAAATCAGCCAACCCTGGACCTTTATTGAATCCTCGATAGCACGATCAAAATAACTAATCGCTGATCTCTGCCTACTCCCCGCTATTTCCCGTGGATCAAGCACAAAAACCTGATCACTATATTTGTTCAATATAGACAGTATCACACCCTCGTTTTCTTCCGGTGTGAGAGTGCAGGTCGAGTAAACTATGCGGCCGCCGACTTTCGCCGCGTGAACGGCGGATTCGAGCAGCTCACGCTGGAGCCTGGCCATCTTGCCGATGTTGTCCATCGAACAATAATTCAGCGAATCTGAGTCCTTCCGGACGGTCCCCTGGGCGGTACACGGCGCATCGCAAAGCACGCGATCAAATTTTTCGGTCATGTTTCCGGCGAACCACTGTCCGACTTTCTTCGTCACCATCATGTTTACGACTCCGCATCTCTGTAGATTATTCAGAAGCGCCCATATCCTTTTTTCCTGCACATCGTTTGCTACAAGCAATCCACCTTTTTCCCCTCTCCCCTCGGGAGAGGGGCCAGGGGTGAGGGCCGCCGCTATCTGCGTCGACTTGCTTCCCGGCGCCGCACTCATATCCAAAATATTCTCGCCGGGTTTTGGATCAAGCAGCTCCACCGGCAGCATGCTCGCCGCTTCCTGTAGATATGTGTAGCCAAGTATATGAAGCAGATCCTTGCCGATAGCTTCGTCCCGGTTTTCTCTTTCAATAAAGAACCCTTCCGGACACCAGGGCACCGGTTCAATGGTCCAGTTTTTGGCTTTCGCCCAGTGCTTAAACTCCTCGACCGAACATTTGAGCGTATTCACCCGCTTGCTCTTCCGAAGCGGGCGGCCGCTTGATTCGAGCAGCAGTTTGAGATCGGTAAAAGCCGCGTATCGGTCAAAAGGATGTGCCACATGATTACGATAGCGATTTCCCCGCCAGGATTAAACGTATATTTTAACGACTTCGCCTATTCTGGCAGCGGTTTCCTGAACGGTCCAGGAATAAAATTGCCCGTCTGAAATCACATCGGCCACTGCGCCGGCAATGTCTTCGGGGAGCGATTTTCCTCGCAATAATTTTTTATCCAGGTCTCCAATTATTGTCAATCTGTTCAGCGAATCGAAAGAGCAATCCGCCAAAGACGTTTCCGGCTTCACATCATCCGGGTTGATTGAAAGATCCAGAGCATTTTCCTTCAGGACGGCTATGAAGGTCTCCAATAAAACCGTTTGCCGTTGATTTTCCGATTTCGTTGAAACATCGGGGGGTACAGCCAATTCGATATTTTCCTTTGTTTCCACTGCTACCAAACCCGCTTCCAGATCTTCTTCCGGGAATTCCAGAACGGGTTCTCCCTCATCCCCACTCTCACGAGGTTTATCAATGGAATCAGACATAGGACGGGATTTTATGGTCAGTAAACCGGGGAGTCAATTAATCTCTTGCAAATAACAAATTAAAGGCATCCTTTTGCGCTGCTTTCGTCCTTGTGAAGAACGCTCCGGTTGAGGCTATATGACCAGACTCACCAGTCTTCCCGGCACATAAATCTCCTTTTTCACCGCACCGGCCAGGAACTTCTGTACATTCGGCAGAGCTTTCGCAGAGGCGATTATGGCCTCTTTGGTTGCATCCGTGTCCACTACCAGATCACCGCGAACTTTGCCGTTTACCTGCACGACAATCGTCATCGAATTTTCGATAATCAACTTCGGATCGTACTTCGGCCAGGGCTGCTCGATTGAAAAACCCTTCTTGCCCTCCGTAGCCTTGGCGGAGGAGGGTCCGCCCAGCGTCGACCACAGCTCATCTGAGAAATGCGGCGCAAGCGGGCCGATTAACAGCGCGAAAGTTTTTCCGGTTTCGACGGAAAATGATTCCTCTTTTTCCAAAAGATTCAAAAGCTCCATCAAAGCGCTGATCGCCGTGTTGAAATGAAGTGCCTCGATATCGGCCGTAACCTTCTTTATGGTTTTATGTAAAGCTGCTACCACATGCGGTTTATCCTGATCTATTTTTTTGCTCACACTCATCGTCATCACTTTCCAGAGTCGCTGAACGAAGCGGACAACTCCTTTTATCCCGGTATCGCTCCAGTCTCCACCGCCTACGAAGGGACCCATGAACATCAGGTACATTCGGAAGACGTCGGAGCCGTACTTCTCGACGAAGATATCCGGGCTCACCACGTTTTCTTTGCTCTTACTCATTTTTGCGCCCTTGTTCGTGATCAACCCTTGGTGTACTAATTTTTTGAACGGTTCTTTTTTTGATACGATGCCGAAATCCTTGAGCGCCATGGTTACGAACCGGGCATAAATCAAATGCATGGTGGCATGTTCCGGCCCGCCGATATACATCTGCACCGGCATCCATTTTTTCTCGAGTTTCGGATCACAGGGCGTTTGTTCTTTCAAGTCCCGTTGCCGATAAATCCCCTTCTCATTTGAAGCTCCCAGATACATGAGCGAGTAATAGCTTGAGCAGACGAAGGTATCCATGGTGTCGAACTCCGGCACCCAGCCTTTGCCGAAGATCTTCTCGGTCCGGGCTCTGAATTCCCGGCTCAAATAAAGCGGAGACCGGCCGGTGGGTTTGAACTCGACATCGGTCGGCAGTAGCCAGGGTAAGTGTTTTTCCGGTATCGGATGAGCCTTTCCCTCCGGATCGTAAACGATGGGAATCGGCGCGCCCCAATAGCGCTGGCGGGAGACCAGCCAGTCGCGGAGGCGGTAATTCACCTGTCTCCGGCCGTAGCCTTTTTTCACGATGAAATCGATTATATCTTCCCGGACCTCGCCCCACTTGCGTCCTCGGAATTCCTCCGGGTACTGAAGCACTCCTTCCGGATCTTTGGTGTAGCAATATTCCAGCTTCTTCACCTTTTCGGCTTTCTGAGGATCTGCGGGAAACATCACCGACCGTAGCGGTATATCGTATTTTTTGGCGAAAGCGAAGTCGCGTTCGTCATGCGCCGAGCAGCTCACAATCCCCGTGCCGTATTCCATAACCACGAAAGAGGCGATCCAGATCGGTAGATCCCCCATCCCGAACGGATTGTCCACGACCCGTCCCGTATCCACTCCTTCGATATCCTCCTCGAAGTTGAACCGCTTGGCCGCTTTTTTTCGCCGTATTTTTTCAACGAAAGCCAGAACCTCCTTCTCGTTCTTCGTGCCTTTCACCAGCTCCGGGGCCAGCGGATGCTCCGGGGCGATGATCACGAATGTCTGGGCTTTGAATGTCTGGGGGATGGAATCGTAAACCTCAAACGAAATCGGGAGTTCAGAGAGCAGACGGCATGCGGATGAAATACCGCTTTTCATTGGATTGTTCCTGATATATTCAAATATTTTTTCAAATTGTTCGACGGTATTTACATCTTCGTAATGTTTTTTCTGCCCCCATAGATGTGCATCTTCAAAATCAAATCTCTGCAGGAATTCTCTCGCGCTTGCACCTTTCAACTTTTTTACAATGTCCATTTCCAAATGCCTTGATTCTTCAAAGCTGGCAAGAATATGCACGTGATCCGGCATCGCTGCTGCTTCATGAAGAATAATATTGTGCCGTAAAGCCACTTCTTCCAAAATTCTTAATATACCCTCTGCCATAGTCTTATCCTCAAAAGGTAAGCCACGACCATGAGGAGTGAAAACCAAATGCACTGTTCTTAATCGCGAATGAATTCGCGATTTCCATTCATCCGTTAACCGGCGATTGAAATCGCCGGCTAACTCGTTTGTTAGCTGCCGATTTAAATCGGCAGCTAACTTGTGGTTATCAAAAGGCCAATTTATTGGCCCGACCACGCCACGTTTTGACCCCTTCACCTTCATAAACAAGTTCGCCCCCTCGCTCCGGTCGATCCAGTTCTTCTGCATCAGCTTGGTTTTTTCCGGCCAGTCTAGATCGTTCAAGCCATCAAGCATTTCATCGGCGTACTTGGTTGTCTTCCAAAACCATTGCTCCAGTTTTTTTTGAACCACCTCCGTGCCGCATCTCTCGCATTTGCCCTCCCAGACCTGCTCGTTGGCCAATACCGTCTGACAGCTGGGGCAATAGTTGACGTTGCCCTCTTTCTTGTACGCCAGTTTGTTTTCGTACATTTTCAAAAACAGCCACTGGGTCCATTTGTAATATTCAGGCTCCGAGCTGTTGGCCATCCGGCTCCAGTCGTACATGCAGCCCATGCGCTTGAGCTGCTTGATCATGGTCTTCACATTTTTCTCCGTCGACTTCGCCGGAGGAACACCTGTTTTTATCGCGTAATTTTCCGCCGGCAAACCGAAGGCATCGAAGCCCATCGGCGAGAAAACATCGTAACCCTGCATCCGCATGAACCTTGCGTGGCTGTCCGCTGGACCGAAGTTGTACCAGTGTCCGACATGCAGCTTGTCGCCGCTCGGGTAGGGCCACATCACATGGGTGTAAAACGGCTTCTTCGCTTTCTCCAGATCCGTTTTAAAAATCTCCTCTTTTTCCCACATCTTCTGCCATTTGGCTTCGACTGTTTTCGGATCGTATTCGTTTTGCATGCGGAAACTATATCCCAAAATTTGCCAAATTGTTAAATTTCACAAATTGCCGCGAAGGCGTAACAACCCTTTCTGCCTGAACAATTTAGCAATTTAGCAATTTAGCAATTACACTCAAAGTGTTCGTGAAGTTTTCAATATGACCAAGCTGCCAATCGTCACCATCACCCTTCGACTCGTGCGCTCGCTCAGGGCAAGTGTTTCAAGGTAAATTAATTTCCGAGATTATGTCTAAGTTACCAATCGTCGCCATCATCGGCCGCCCCAATACAGGTAAATCGACGCTTTTTAACCGGATTATCGGCCAAAGAAAAGCCATCGAAAGCGTCGTGCCGGGCACGACCCGTGACAGGATCAGCCACCGGATCGAAACGAATGCGGTAACCGGCGATTTAAATCGCCGGCTAACATATCTCTTGATCGACACCGGCGGCATAGGATCCACCCGGGACAAGGATTTCGAGCTCGATGTGGCCAGGCAGTCAATGCTGGCTATAGCGCAGGCCGATCTGATTTTGTTCACGGTAAATTCCAAAGAACCCGTGACAGGCGATGACCGGAAAGTCGTGGATTTGCTGCGAAAGAAAAGAAAAAGACATGTTCCGGTGATAGTCGTTCTGACCAAGGCGGACAATCCGCTCTCTCAGGATGAAGTTTTGGCGGATTTCCAGGAAATCAATATCGGCGTTGAGATGCTTGTCGTAAGCGCACCGCATAAATTGGGCATAGACGAGCTGAATGAAGCGATTGGAAGGGAGCTGAATAAATTGCATCTTGGTCAAGCGAACAGGCAGGGACGGGAAACCGAAGAAACCGGGGAATCCGAAGAAACCGGGGAAAACGAGGCAAATCAACAAACTGATAAACCACAGCCTCCCCGGATTACAATTGTAGGAAGACCGAACGTCGGCAAAAGCTCGATAGTCAATGCCCTGATGTCAGTGGGCCAACTTGAGACTTCGCCGCTGCTGGTATCCCCCATCGCCGGAACCACGCGCGATGCGACCGACACGGAGATCCGGTTTAATGAAAAAACTTACGTTTTCGTCGATACTGCCGGACTAAAAAAAAGATCCCAGGCCCGAGAGGAGCTGGAAATGTATTCAATGATAAGGACGCTCACCTCCATCGAATCCTCCGACATGGTTCTGCTGGTTCTGGACGCACTCTCGGAAGTAACGCAACAGGATAAAAGAATAGCGGCGTTGGCGATAGAAAAAGGAAAAGGGCTTTTGATTTTGCTGAACAAAGTCGACGGGCTCACTGGCGCCGTGCGCCGGAAAAAACTGGAAGACACTCAGGCAATCCTTTCTTTCTGCCGCTTCGCGCGGATCATCCCGACGTCGGCTCAAACCCGCGAAGGTCTTTTGAAAATATTCGACATGATCGAGATCATCGCTCATAACCGCGCCCGGAGGATCCCGACCCGGGAACTGAGGAATTGGTTTGAGCAAACTGTTTACGGCCGCCCGGCCGGAGAGATATCGAAAACCAAACATATCACCCAGGCCAAAGATATCCCGCCCACGTTCGTTCTGTTTGTTAAGGATCCTAAAAAAGTGAAAACGTCGGAGCTGAGGTTTCTGGAAAACCGCATGCGAGAAACATTCGGTTTCGACGGCGTGCCGGTGAGGTGGGTGACGAAAAAAACGAGCGAACGTTAAAAAATTGAGAATTGACAATTGATACCATTTTGCATTTAAAACATAACTAATCGGTCATTCGTAACGGCATCATCTCGTACCGCGTAGCGTTTACTCAAGCCAAGAACTCCATACCGCCAGCGCGTCTGATTAAGAACGTTTTAAACGCGAAGTGGTATTAGGAGTCAATTCTCAATTGTCAATTCTCAATTTTCTTCACCCCCGCCTTATATGCTCATCCTTCACCCGTCCGTCTTCATGAATCGGCAAGGGGTATTTGTGAATCACGTTTTCGAGCTTGTCGAGCAGTCGTCCGGGATCATCGTCAAAAACCATATTCGGCGGAATTTTTCTTTTACAAAGCCCTTCGATGACGAACGGGATCGAATTGCTGATTCCTCCCGAGTTGGTGAGTATTCCGACTGACCGGCCTTCGTCATAGGCGATAGTAAGCTCGTTCAGCGTGCCGATCCCGCCGCTTATTATCACGATCGCATCGCTGCTCCGGATATTTATTATGTCCCGCTCCATGAATCCGAGACCGGTAAAAATGATGATGTCGTGACCGTGCGGTGAACGGTACTCATGCTCATGCTCGTATTCGGAAAAAGCCGGCGATACGCCGATGGTCAAAGCACCCTCTTTTTTCGCCGCCAGCATCGCATCGTGAGGCAAACCCGGACAAGCGCCGTTTATCAATATGTATCCCCGTTTGGCTATCTCCTGCCCCAGTAACCGCGCCTTTTTCCGGGACATGGAATTTTTTATCTGCGGCCCCGAGGCCGAGCCCATGACTCCGATCTTCAGTTTGCGGTTATGCTTCTGCATAAGGAAATTTTGGAATTATTTTCAAAGCAATTTTAGACCGGTCAGCGTTTCCGAGTCATCGAGTTCCTCTTTACATATCGATTTCAAAAGTTTCGCGCCTGCGCCGATCTGTCCGCATCGCGTCACTGAACGCGTGACCCTGGCGACGCAAAAAGCCAGCAGGTCGCCGTAAGCCGGCGACGCTGAATCAACGGATTCTATTTCCCGGCAAAGCCTCAGGTCATTTTTTTCCGTGGCCCATTCGATCCTCTCGTATTGCTTCCGAAGCTTGGGCTGTTTCTCGTCCTGTAACAAAGAAACCCACCTCCCGGAAGTCTTCGCCGGATTCGACAAAATTTCGTTCACCGCTTTTTTTAGATTTTTTTTCGGTTCAGGCAAAACGCTTTCGAGAGCGCTGGCGCTTTTTTTCAGAAGGTCGGAGTACATTTTGCCTTTTGAATCCTCCACCAAGACAGATGTCCTCGGATCTTTTGACAGGGTTTTCATCAGATTCGCGGCCTTTTTCAAATCCGCGACACCGGGGATATCTCCGGAGGTCAGCGAAGCTTTCGTCCTCCGCTCTATGGTCGCGCGCGCGCGCTCGGTGAAGCCCAAAAAATTCGCCACGGTCGGAGGCACGAACGCGGTGGCGATGAAGATCGCCGTTAAGCCGAAAACCCAGAGAGAACGCATCGGATCATTATAGCATAGAAATCGGGCCTGGAGGAGGGATTTAACCGCCTTGAGGTAAGGGAGGTAAGGAACGTAAGGCAGGTAAGGAAGGTAACATTTGTTTATACTTTCCTTACCTTCATTACCTTCCTTACTTTCCTTACTTTTTTAAAGCTCTCACTTCAAATATAGCGCTCTGTTCCTGTTATGCTCCTCATTCGTCACCGCATAATGGATCACTCCTTTCGAGTCATGCAGGTAATACCAGTATGCCGTTTCCTCAGGGTTAAGAGCGGCCGAAAAAGCCGATTCTCCGGCATTTGCTATCGGTGACGGAGGCAGCCCGGCATGCTTTCGCGTGTTGTAAGGCGAATCGAAATCCAGATCTTTTTTGGTAAGCGGCCCGGACCATTTGTCCAGCGCATAGCGGGTCACGGCATCCACACCGAGCGGTGTCCGGTTTTTTATCCTTTTCCATAGGATTCCGGAGACCTCCGGCCTTTCGTCCGCTGTCCGTGATTCAGTCTCGATAAGCGACGCCATGGTGACGAGATCTCCCAAAGTCCGGTTTCCGCTCCGGATCTCCGGTTCATACTTGCCGACGATCCTTTTACGGAACTCTCCGAGCTGCCTCTCCAGGAAAAATTTCGGATTGTATTCGGCTTCATTTACGAAATAGGTTTCGGGGAAAAGATAGCCTTCGATCCGGGAACCGCAGCCTCCCTGCCCGGCCCCGAAGTTTTTTGAGGGAAGAAACTCAAACGTGCCGAAATCGCATGTGAAAGCGCATTTTATGATGTCGCCCGGTTCGCCGAGTCCCTTGCCGGCAAGCAGCCGGTCGATGTCGGCCACCGTGTACCCCTCCGGCACTGTGACGCTGATTGTCCGGGATTTACCATCGGCCAATATTCTGATGATTTCGGGCATCGACTGTGACGGGCTTAGTATGAAAGAACCGGCTTTAAGTTTAGAAGCCAGGCCGCTCAGTCTGGCGGTCTGCCTGAAAATGAAAGGCGAGCGGATGAGATTGGTTTTGTATAACGTATCCGAAATCTGCCTCACCGACTCCCCCGCTTCGATCTTCACCAGAATCTTTTTTTCACTGCTTATGTCAACCGGCTGGTACGCCAAAAACCAGAGAGCGTAAGCGGCCAAGGCAGCGATGAAGAGGAAGAGAAGGCGACGCATCGGAAATTGTTAAATTGCTAAATTGTTAAATTGCTTTGCATGCAACAATGTGCGTTTCGCTTGCTTGCCGGACAGAGCCTTGCTTGCCGGCCGAAGCAGATGCGAAGGCTGGGTGAAGGCTGGCGAACAATTTAGCCATTTAACAATTTAACATTTAGTTGAATAAAACAAAGGAAATAAATCAATTACATTTTTGGCGACAACCCGATGTCCCCCATCACTCCCTGCATCCTCTCCGCCGAGACGATCTGGGCTTTCTTTAGCGCGCGGTTGAATGCGTCGGTCAAAAGCGGTCCGATTTTTTCACTGGGAACCGCGGGGCTGACCTCGATTGAAATCACTTCCATTGCGGCGCTGACCACGACTTTGATCCCCGGGCTCTCGGCTTCGACATGGATGTTTTTCAGTTCGTTCTGTACCTTTTTTGCCTGGCGCTGAAACTTAAAAGAATTTCGGAGCTCGGAGAAGGAAACCATGAGCGAAGGATAGCAAGAATGTTGGGAGTTGGCCAAGAAAAACTCACGAAAGGCAAAAGGGCAAGAAGGCAAAATGGCAAAAAATCTTTTGCCCTTTTTCCTTTTTTCCTTTCTTCCCTCAGGGCTTCAAGCCGGTCGGAACGCCCGGCCTGGAACAAATATAATATTTTTTTAAAAAAAAATTAAATCAATCCGGAACCATAAATCCATTTTTATTCTCTCCAGGCCAGGCGTTCGCGCCTGGCATCAGATCGGGGCGTGCCGCCCGGCCTGAAAATCCGTTAATCCAAGCCTCGCATTTGGCCCGACCAGAAGAGACTCGGACATTTTTAATTCTCAACTATCAATTATCCTTTCGCCCCCATCGCCATGGAGGGGTCTATAACCGGTCCCGCCACTGCCATCCCGCTACCGCTCTGCGGCCTCGTGATCCCGATCCGGTCCTCGATCTCCTGATCGACGAAGGCTTTCTTTCGCCCGTATTTCATCCGGCTGTATTCCTTGACCAGTGCGCCGAGTGTTTCATTGCGCTCTGACTCGTCATAAATGGTGGCCATCGAGAACGGACGTGAAGTCGTGTTGTTTATGTTCAGCTTCACGTAACAATTGAAATTGGGAATACCGATGACGTCCTGCTCCGACAGCACCGGCGCCATTTCTTTGGCCATGTATTCGGCGTCCTCGGCGCCGATCTTGAAGCTCATTATCGTGCCGACGTTGCCGAAAACGGCGTCGCGCATCTTGGTTGAGGCCTGGCCATAGGCCTCGGTTTTGCCGACCAGCTGGCCGATGTACTGGTGAGCCATGATCAGCCCCAGCTCGTATTTTCGGGCCTCCGAAAGGATGGTCGCGAAAGCATCAGTGATGAAGTTCTGGAATTCATCTACGTACAGGTAAAACCGCTTGCGCTTGTCCTGCGGCACATCAGCCCGGCTTAGCGCCGCCATATTGACTTTGTTCACGAAGATAAGCCCCAAAAGCTGGGCATTCACGTCGCCGATTTTTCCTTTGCTCAGGTTCACGAGCAGCACTTTTCCGGTATCCATTATTCCGCGGATATTGAAGGCGCTCTTCGGCTGGCCGATGATGTTGCGCATCGTGGTATTGGTCACGAACGGGCCGAACTTCGCGGAAAAATACGGAATCATTTCCTCCTTTTCACGGGCGCCGGTCTTCTGCATTTCGTTTTCCCAGAAGCTCCTGACGACCGAATTTTTACATTTGCTGACCTTGTAGCGCTGAAATTCGTCGTCGACGAAGAGCCGCGGCACGTCGATCAGCGTCGCGCCTTCTTCCTCGTCATCCATCAGCGTCAGGCAGCCGTTGCGGAAATAATGCTGGATCCTGGGACCGAAGATCTCGTTGCCGAAAAGCTTGATGAATATCTCCATCGCGTCGAGCGAAGCCCGGTCTTTCTCTTCGTCGGTTTTGGCTTCGAGCAGATTGAGCCCCATCGGCCGTTCCAAATCGGCGGGATCGAAGACTACTACATGTTTGGCGCGTTCCTTCGGCGTGTGCGCCAGCACGTCTTCGATCAGGTCGCCATGAGGATCGACGACGCAAAGCCCTTCCCCTCCGGCGACGTCCTGGCGGGCCATCCAGTTTAGGAGCGCGGATTTACCCGAACCGGATTTACCGATGATGTACTGGTGGCGCGTGCGGTCTTTGTCCGGGAACCGGATTTTGGTTTCCACCGCCCGGTGCCGGTTGATGCCGAGGACGATGCCTTCCGCCGGCGCATTGGGCGGGGGAGGCAGGACTTTGTAAAGAATCCACTGGATATTGGGGATCGTGTTGTAGCGACTGTCCGGGAAATGGTAAACGGTAGAAAGTTCCTTTTCGCACAGCAGATTCCGGCGGTGGGCAAACCCGTTGATGCGCCTCTTCCAAAGCGGGTAGATGAGATACTGGTTGATCCAAAGCGGCATGAATTCGGTGAACATCCGCCGGTTTTTGAAATAGTTTCCGTACATGTCCTTGAACACGTTGAACGAAACCTGCATGTTGCTGGTGATGTCTATGGCGCGACTCCAGGTTTTGGCCGAGGCCATGATCCGGATCGTCGCATGAAAACCGCTCATCCCGGCTTTTTCCCCCATTCTTTTATAAAGCTCTTCCTCCGGCTGGATCATCCGTATAAATGCGTCGCCGGAAGTCGCGCCTGGAGCCATTGATTTCGCATCGGTAGAGCCGACCATGCCGAAAAGAACCCCGACAAATTTCAATCCGGGTATGTGGTCGAAGACGGTTTCTTTCTTGCCCTTGAAACTGGTGGAAGCTTTTAGCTTCGTCTTTTTCGACCAACGCTCGGAGAATACGGGAGTGAAAATAACCTGAACCGTGGCTGTCTCGTCAGTCTGGAGCTTACTGAGGACGTTGGCGACATCGTTGAACGGGTCATCCTGCATGTGGTCGTAACATCTCAGCGGATAGGCGTAATTTTTTTTCGTAATCATGTTGTAACCGATCAGTTTCATGCCCGATTGCCATATTTCAGGCGTCGGCTCCAGCGTCACCTCGGCATTCGGATAAAAGGAAGTGATCTGTTTCTCGACGACGGAAGTGAGATTTCTCGGGCACAAAACATAAAAGGTGATCAGTCCCTTCTCGACATAAAGCTCAAATGAGATGGTGATGAAACGAAAAATCCAGAAATGCAGAACCTGCCAGATCGTCAGATCCTTGACTTCGTAAAGCGCTCTGAAAAGCTGTTCCATCACCGCGATCTTTTCCTTGAAATCTTTTTCGGTGCGCTTCTCCTGGTCGATCTTGCTGTCGGACCTCGGCAGTATGACTTTCATGGAAACCAGATACTTTCCCTTCAAAAACGCATACGTAAACCGCATCCAATAAATCG
>Ga0155828_144_pt2 | contig 37483 bp, 35 predicted proteins | sample RifCSPlowO2_01_FD_107482 | JGI IMG/M metagenome (GOLD analysis project Ga0155828, IMG submission 107482) | Candidatus Peribacteria bacterium RIFCSPLOWO2_01_FULL_51_18
GGGCGGGACTTCCTCTTCAAAAGGCGCAGCTATCTGCTTTTTTACGATCGGCTGCTGCTCATCGGGATGATGAAAAAGCTGTCGGACTTCATTTTTCCGTTGCTCCTGATATTTCAGGAAAACATAAAGAGTATTGAGGGCGCTGCCAACGATTCCAACGTAGATGCCGAACCTTATTTCCGCACCGGACAGTTCCGACGTAAGCCGAAGCAGTATCGTAAAGGCGGCAAAAAGCAGAATGAGCGACGTCGAGCTGATGAATAAGCGCACCGGATTTCGATGCTCTTTTCTGACCACTATCGGTCCGCCCAATACCGGAGACAACGTTATGGTCAATTCATAAATTTGCAACAAAAATACCATGTGTCCCACATAACCGGTATAGAATCCGAAGCCGTTCCATTGTTGAGCGTTCCCGTACCATTGGCCTCCGATCCACGGCAAAAACAGGCTCAGAAGACAAATCAAAATCCCCGCATGAAGAATTTTTTCTTCTATTTCCATTGCCTTAAGCACCCGAATCGGCCTCTCTAGCATGCATTGATGATACCAAAAAGAGCCAGCGAAGAGAATCATTTGTTACCTTCCTTACCGTTGCTCTGTTACCCTATTATTATCCAGTCCTTCCAAAACCATGCCCCTAAAGTTCATAAAAGTCGGCATAACGGCCCGGTCGGACATCGTCGATGCCGAACAAATACTCAAAAGTATTTTGCGAACAGTCCAGTCCTGCGGCGCGAAAACGTATCTTGACCGGAAGAGGTGCAAAAGTTCCGTTTTCAAAAATCAGCCTAAATTTTCAAGTTGCCGTGAAATCGATCTGCTGATTGTCATCGGAGGGGATGGCACAATCCTCAGGACAGTACGTGAAATGGATGATCTCAATGTCCCATTACTGACCATCAACCGTGGCACCGTAGGATTTCTGGCTGAAATGAGCCTTCATGAAGCTAAAGAAATGATCCCCGGCTTTTTAAGCGGCCGGGGACATATAGAAGAACGCAGTCTTTTGGAAATCACGGCAAAACGCGGGAAACGAATCCTCTGGCACGGAAGAGTCCTGAACGAGGCAGTGGCTTCCCAGGGCGCCATTTCGCGTCTCATTGATCTGAAAACCTCGGTAAACGGGGATCCTTTGGCCACCTTCCATGCCGACGGCTTGATCATAGCCACGCCCACCGGATCCACCGCATATTCGCTTGCCGCCGGCGGACCGATCGTCAACCCCCGATTGAACGCCACGATATTGACGCCGATTAACCCCCACAGCCTTTATCAAAAGCCGATTGTCCTGCCGGCGGAGTATGAAATAGAAGTAAAAATCCTTACAAAAAAGAATGAATATTCTGATGTCTTCGTGAGCCTCACGTTGGACGGCCAGACATACGTGACTCTCGAGAGAGGGGATACACTGAAAGCCTCCGCCTCACCTGAGCGCGTAAAATTTTTACGCCGCACCGAAGAAACGTATTTCTCAACTCTCCGAAATAAACTCAAATGGGGTGAGAGACTGGAGGAAGAATGAGGTCGCCAATGCGACTCCCCTTTACGCTATATATAATCACCAAATTATGATATAATATTTCGATGTCCAAAATTGACTCAAAGAAGCTGTCTTTTCTTCAGGGAGAAGAGCTTTTATCCACACTGGAACAGGAAGCCGTAAAAAACGGCATATCAGACATACATATCAACCCGCAAAAAAACAATGTGAAGATCGAATGGCGCGAGCTTGGGCTGCTTGCAAAGCTTTTGGATGTTTCACACGAAATCTTTGAAACGGTCAAACGCCGCATCAAATTCAAATCGAAACTGAAAATGAATATCGAAACTATTGCTCAGGACGGACAGTACACCTTCCCAACCGCCGGCCGCATGATCAACGTCCGTGTCGCCAGCTTGCCTTCCAGATTCGGCGAAGCTTTAACATTGCGTTTGCTGGATCCGGAGCGGGGGATCGTACCTCTCGAAAAACTCGGTTTCCCGATTGAAATAAAAGAAAAATTGATGCAGCTCGTGGAGCTACCGAACGGCCTCATCCTGGTTACCGGACCCACGGGTTCCGGAAAAACAACGACACTGTATGCGCTGCTCTCGACACTCTCGGGAAAGGACCGGAACATCATCACACTCGAAGATCCTATCGAATACGAGTTGAAAGATATTATTCAAAGTCAGATCGACAGTGAGCACGGTTATACTTTCGCCACCGGCCTTCGCGCTATTTTGCGCCACGACCCGGATATCATCCTCGTCGGTGAGATCCGGGATCAGGAGACGGCTCAGACGGCAATAGATGCTTCGCTTACCGGCCACCTGGTGTTGGCGACACTCCATACGAATTCTGCGATAGAAGCCATACCCCGGCTTCTTTCCATGGGAGTAAGCACATATACTTTTGCTCCGGCGCTCCGAGCGGTTCTGGCTCAGCGGCTGGTCCGGACCGTCAATCCGGAATTCCGCGAAAGTCCGGATACGCACGTTGAGGACGAAGCCAATTTTTATACCGGACAGTGCTCTCTTCCGGAGCTTCTCGTGGCATCGGAGTCGATAAAAAATCTGATTTTAAGCCAGGCGACTTCATCTGAAATACTGGCAGCCGCCCATAAAGAAGGCTACAAGACGATGAAAGAATGGGGTGAAACGATGGTTCATGACAAGGTGACTTCCAAGCTGGAAGTGGCCAGGGTAACGGCGGCTTAAAAACTGGAGGGATCCGACGAAATCGAGGAACAGCGGAATTTCTTCGGTTTCCTCGGACTCTTCGGTTTCGTCGGTTTCTTTTAATTTTTCATTTGTCAATTGTCAATTGTCAATTTAGTATTAGGAGCCCATGCTGCCCAGTCATCGAAGACACCTTTATTTGATCGGCAATGAAAGACAGAAATCCCGCACGCTGGGACGATTGGTTTTCGCGGTTTTGGCGATTCTTATCACGTGGTACCTGGCTTCGAGGGTTTTCGCCTTATTTGACCATGCCGTCGGCCGCCGTGCCCCCGTGGTTTTGTCAGTTCGTTCGGGCTCGGAAAGCGCGCAAGTCTCACTCCAGGGCGATGAATGGCAACGAGCTGAATCAAGCCTGAAACTTTATCCCGGTGACAGCGTGGCTTCCCGCGGCAATGCCGATATAATTTTGTCCTTCTTTGACGGAATGAAAATCCGTCTGGACCGTGGCAGCGAAATCACCATCGAACAAAGTGATTCCTACGGTCCAAAAGGCGATTCGGCGATCGATTTGACTCTGAAAAGCGGGAGAATATGGATAAATTCACCGTCTTCACTGAATTTTTCAGGATCAATAGTCCGTTCCGTGACTCTGCCGACATATATTGTTTCGATACCGCCGGATACCAGCGCACTGGCCGGGTCATCGGAACTGATGGTCGCAAAAGCGGCCGGCCTGGGTCTCAAGACCACTCTCGCATTCCCAAAAAGCGGCTCGCAAACGATTTATATCGGCGAAGGTCAATACCTGAACCTGAACGAGGCCGCGAAACGGGATATCGCCGGCGGCCTGGATCCGTATGATTATCGCAATCCCATGCCAGTGCCGGTCAAGGATGAATTTTTTACTGACAGTTATGTTTTATTCGCCGAATCTTCCGGACCCGTGATGGCAGCGGAACCATCCGGGAGCGATGCGCCAGTCATGGCTGAAAATAAAAATCTGATACTTTTGTATCCGGAAAATTCAGCTCAGGTGAAGGCCAAAACAGTAACGGTCAGCGGTCAGGTCAGCGCAAAAATCGCCACAATCATGGTCAATGGACAATCGATTCCCATAAAAAAAGATCTTACCTTCTCCGTGGAAATAAGTCTCGGCAAAGATCCGGCGGCTTTGATCAAAGTTGAAGCTCTCGACGTGCAGGGGGTCGTGCTGCAGGAAGTAAGCCGGACTGTAAACAATATGTACCAGCCTGAAGTTCAGCCGGTGCGGATCAAATCACCGGTCGGTTCCGGGGAAACATTGACCACGGGTTTAAGCGAAGTGGAGATAACCGGGGACGCTCCCCCCGGCGCCGCAGGGATCAAAGTAAACGATTACCGGCTCCAGCTCTTCAAGCCCGGCGACAAAACATGGAGTTATCTGGCCAGCGCCGCACTCACGAACATGGTTACGGGAACCAACACTTACTCTGTCTGGGCTGTCGATGCCGACGGGAACCTGAGCCCGCCCCGAAGCATTATCGTCATTTATCAGCCTTCGGTCGCATCGGGTTCGGGCGCCACACCGTCGCAACCCCCGATAAAACAAAATCCTCCGCTTACGCCGGGGGTAATTGTAGTAAATTCTCCTGCTCCCGGACTCGCGGCTGTGATCGCTTTGAAGGAAATAGTTATCGAGGGTCAGACATCGGCCGAGACATATTCCGTCTCGATAAATGGTTATACGCTTTCTCTCTATGAACCGGGGAAAACCACCTGGAACTATATCGCCTCCACAGCTATGCAAACCATGAAACGGGGCAAAAATGTTTACCGCATTGTCGCCCGAAATAAAAACGGGGAGATACTGGATGTGCTTGAATACACGGTGACGTACAAACCTTGAAAGGCAAGTATCGAGTATCATACCACTTCGCGTTTAAAACGTTCTTAATCAGACGCGCTGGCGGTATGGAGTTCTTGGCTTGAGTAAACGCTACGCGGTACGAGATGATGCCGTTACGAATGACCGATTAGTTATGTTTTAAATGCAAAATGGTATCAGGTATCGAGTATCAGGTATAAACCGAGCATGTCGGCTGTTTTTTTGAAATCATCCGGTACGCAACTCCGGATTTCAACTTGCTTGCCGGAAGGAGATATGAATCCCAATTTCCAGGCATGCAGACAAAGAGAATCTATTGAGTATTTTTTATCAATATTTTCAGAGTATTTATCGCCGTATTTCCTGTCCCCCAGAACCGGATGTCCGACAGTCTTCAGATGGACGCGTATCTGGTGCGTCCGGCCTGAATGAATATCTATCTTTAAAAGCGCGGCATCGGAAGTCTTCGAAAGCGTTCTGTAAGTCGTCTTGGCGCTCCTCGTCTTTCCGGCTTCAAAAACGGACATTTTCATCCGGTTTTTCATATTTCGTCCGATATCGGCTTCTATTATCGCTTCAGCGGGCGTCGGATTTCCCGCGACCAGCGCCAGATATTGTTTCAACACTTTCCGGTCATGAAATTGTTTCCGTAGCTTCAGTTGTGCTTTGGAGTTTTTGGCGATCAGGAGGCAACCGGATGTCTGATTGTCCAACCTGTGTACCAGCGCGCCGGAAGGGGAGAAGGGGATTGACTGCTTTGAAAAAATAAATGCCAGGCCGTTCAGCATCGTCACCTCGCCGGGCTGCATCCCCGCACCCGGATGCACCGTGATGCCTCGCGGCTTTTCGATAACCATGCAATCCGCATCCTCATATAAAATCTTCAATTTTAAATCCGTCTTCATTAAATCTGTCCCGGCCTCGACTTTCGCGTTAATTTGAACCTCGTCTCCGGGATTCAAGCCGAATGACGGCTTAAATACGGCCGACCCGTTAACATTCACATTGCCGTCCTTTACGGCTCTCTGCGCCTTGGCGCGACTTAAAACACATCCCTTCGAAAGAAGGAACATATCAAGCCGGATCGGTGACGAAACCATGATCTTCATTGAACGCTCATAAATTTTAGCGGATAATTTGTAAGTCAGCTTAGCCCCGCTGACAGGCTGCCATGTTGGCAGTCAAGCGACCCTGTCGTGTAGGTACGCGACAGGGTCAGCTTTTCTGGTATTCTTGTAATAATGGAACTTCCCAAAGAACTCCTCACCCGCGGCGTACAGGACGTGGTCCCGCGCGATGTCGCGGAAGAAAAGCTGAAATCCGGCAAGAAACTGCGGCTCTACCTGGGAATCGATCCTACCGGAAACAAGCTTCATTTGGGCCATTCGGTGCCTCTCAGGAAACTGAAAGCCTTTGCCGACGCCGGGCATCATGTCATTTTCCTTATTGGCAGCTTCACTGGAATGATAGGAGATCCTTCCGGACGCGATGAAATGCGCAAACCTTTGACCCGGGAGGAGATCGAAGAAAATTTTCGGACGTACAAAAAACAAGCTGAAAAGATTCTTGATTTTTCGAAAATTGAGATCCGCTACAACCACGAATGGCTTAGCAAACTTTCGTTTGAGGAAATTTTGTCGCTCGCCAAATATTTCACTCTTCAGCAGATGATGAAACGAGAAATGTTTGTCCGGCGGATGAAGGACGAAATGCCGATCTCGTTCGTCGAATTTTTCTACCCCCTGATGCAAGGCTATGACTCGGTTGCTCTCGACGTCGACCTCGAAGTAGGCGGAAACGACCAGCTTTTCAACATGCTTGCCGGACGCACACTGATGCAAGTCATGAAGAAAAAAGAAAAATTCGTTATCACTACCAAGCTTATCGAAGGCACCGACGGACAGAAGATGAGCAAGACATACAACAATTGCGTTTATCTGACCGATCCGCCAGACGAAATGTACGGACGCATCATGTCCATGCCGGACAACCTGATACCGGTCTACATGGAATGTTGCACGGACATCCCGATAGCAGAAGTAAAAGCCGCGGAGGAAGCGCTGAAAATCGGCAAAGAAAACCCGAAATATCTGAAGATGCGCCTGGCACGCGAGATCGTGACCATATACCACTCAAAGACCGAAGCCGAAAAAGCCGAATCCGGATTTGAAAACGTTTTCAAAAATAAAGGCATTCCGGACGACATTCCTGAATATGAAGCGAAGAAAGGGGAGTCACTAATTGATGCTCTGGTCACGAGCAATACCGTCTCAAGTAAATCCGAAGCCCGCAGATTGATCGGACAAGGGGGAGTTAAGCTCGACGACAAGACCGTTTTCGCAACCGATACAAAAGCGGGGAAGGGGATTTACAAGGTCGGAAAAAGGAAGTTTTTGAGGATATCCTGATTAAAAAAATGCTAATTGCCAATTGCGAATAGCAATCCAGTCACCAGCGCCGCGATGCTTGTGATACCATTTTGCATTTAAAACATAACTAATCGGTCATTCGTAACGGCATCATCTCGTACCGCGTAGCGTTTACTCAAGCCAAGAACTCCATACCGCCAGCGCGTCTGATTAAGAACGTTTTAAACGCGAAGTGGTATGATTACTGCGGAGAGGAGGAGTGACCGGCCGATACCGATCAGCAGCGCCCCTCCGCGGGCGCGGCGATTCAAAAAATGCTTCTGTGCCGGAGAAGGGGACACATTCCTTCACTTCCCCAGTGTTTTTTTTCAGGTTAACCATGTCTTACAATTGGCTTATATAAGCCATAAATCTGCAATTTATTATATATATCACTATATGATAACCCATTTGTCGAACAATAATTATCCACATCTGTGTGGATATCTATAATGCGGATTATTTAATGATTTTTATTAGGTTTTTGTTTTTTATAAGCGCTTTGGGAGAAGTGAGGGGATAGGACACTGCTATATCTTTAATAACGCACAATGTATCTTGTACATCATTAAATAGGCTTACTTTTATTTATTCTCCATCTCCTTTACAGCAATATTGGTTCCTATTTCCGGCAATGAATATGCCCAAGGCGGCCAGATTGAAATTTCTACTTTTGAAACTTCCGGGAAATTTTTAATGATTCTATAAGCTTCGGGGGACGACTTCCCCGCTACGCTGTCACGCAAATATTTACCGAACTTGGCGCCCTGCGAGGTAATGGGATCCAGTACATAACGCTGGTTATATGTCAAATCTGCAGTGACTTTAACCCATCCCAGATCATCATCCCATGGAGAAATCACATTTATGTTCATATTTTCCTTCGTCAATGAATTTTGGACGATAACGCGCTCCGACGGCACACGCTGCATGATTTCATCCTTTAAAAGATCCAGCAGTTTGTCTTCGTCGTATAAAATTACCGTATACTCGATGCTTCCCTGTATCGGAATTGATGAAACATTTTGTCCGATGAAAGACTCGGACAATGAAAAATTCTTGTAAAAGACCTTTGTAAGCTCATCATACTTCAGCTGAACCAGATGTGTTCCATTTATGTTGTTCAGATTTATTCTTTCGTCCTCGACTTGTTGCTTGGCCACATTTATCAATTCCTGTTCCAGTCTTTGCCTGGCTCCAGGATGTAGAGCCGAACCCTGGACGTCTTCCAGCGTGACCTGGTTTACATATGATGTTTTCCCTCCCGATGCCGGTTTTTCGTTCCGGGCATAAACCAGAGTGCGTTCTTTTTCGCTCAGTCCGGGAAAATCCCATTTTATGCCTGCCGGCACGTTTCCTCTTTCGCCCAATACCTCCCCGTACTGGTCGATCGGATCAGCTGACACCCGTGCCTCGATCTTCGAATGAGGCGGCAAAAACAAGTCGCTTTGCAGGCGGAACCGCATTCCGGCCTGGTTTACCATGCGCGTTCCCTTTTTGAGCGCGTATTCTTCATCTGTCGCGTTCGTGACCAGAACATTCATCTTTGCGTTTGTCCCCGTAAAATTTTTGCTTATCTGATCGTATGTGACCATACGATCTATAAATACCGTCAGCTTTTTAAGCGGCAAAACCCTGACCCGTTCTCCCGGCACCGGCAAAACCGCACCCGACGCGCGGAGATAAATATTTGTGGTGAAATTTTGCGATTCCTGATTCGGCCAGATTCTTATTTCAGCCGAAGGGAGCAGCCTGAAAAAAACATACAGAAACGCCCCCACGCTGAGGAAAAAAAGCAGCCATATCCGCAGCTTCGGCAGCGACAAAAGTCCGACGTTCTGAAGCCTGCTCCTGATGTCCTGACGCCATGAAACCGGGCTGAATGCCCTGTAGGCTTCGGCGGAGAGAGGATGGGTTTTCAGTTCTATCCTCAGCTGTTTTATGGTCGAGATGACCTGCCAGCCGAATGTCGCGGCGATTTGAGCGACCCTCTTGTCCTTGGTGGCGATCACCAGGCGGCGGTCGGCATTCAGCGCTTGCGCATCGCCGAACAGACGTTTCAGTGTTTCATCCGACAGGTGATCTGTTTCTTTCGGCGGGATAACCAGCATAAAAGGGCCCGCCGACCGCCGGATAAAGCTCAATAAAACCTGACTCGAAGGCTGCTGCTGAGCGATGTAAACCGTGAATGGCGCCTCGATGTCCGGCATGGCAAACATTTAACCTGACAAAAGGTTCCTAGGCTACTTTTCATAAATATTATTTAATAAAAAAGAAACCGAGGAGTCCGACGAAACCGACGAAACCGACGAAATATTTGCTTTTCTTCGGACTCTTTGGTTTCCTCGGTTTCTTCGGTTTCCTCTTGCGTGATCAAAAAAACCATCGCAAGTCTCAATGTTTTTCCAGCAACTTCAGCGATGCAAATTTTTTTCCGCCGATGAATTCCAGCATTGCTCCGCCTCCCATGCTTACAAAAGAATATTTATTCAGCGGGTATCCGTATTTTAAATGGAAATCGATCGTATCCCCTCCTCCGAGTATGCTAAACGCACCTTTGTCAGTGGCCTTTACTATGGATTCGGCCAGCCGTTTGCTGGCATGAGAAAACCGGTTGTATTCATATACGCCGAGTGGTCCGTTCCAAACGATCGTTTTTGAATTTTCGACCGTTTCGCAGTAGCGTTTGGCAGTCACTTTTCCTATATCATAAATATTCATGTCACCAAGAATGTCATCCACCGGCAGATCCAATTTTTGAGCTGTTTCGCTCAGTTCGCTTGCCACTACCGCATCCCGCGGCACATGAATTTTCGCCCGTCCGGGCAGCTCGCTCAGAAGCATCAATTCCTGGGCTTGTTCGATTCCGCTCTCGTCATATTTCGAGGTTCCTGTCCCAAATCCCCTGGCTGCGATGAAAGTGTTTGCGATGCAGCCTCCCAGCAGTATGTGATCCCCTTTCAAAAGGAAATGACGGATGACGGGGACTTTCGTCTCCATCTTTGCCCCCGCAACTATCAAGGTAAGCGGGCGTTTCGGTTTATCGAGCACCAGACTCAAATGTTCGATCTCGCTCTGCAGCCCGAATCCCATGAAAGCCGGCAGCAAACCGGGAAGCCCCACCATACTTGCATGCTCGCGGTGGCAATTGGTAAATGCGTCATTTACGTACACGTCGCCGAGGGCTTTTAGTTCTTTGGCAAATTTTGCGTCGTTTTTTTTCTCTTCCGGGTGGAACCTCAGATTTTCAAGCAGTACGACTTCCCCTGGTTTCGCGTTGTCTACGACTTTCTTGGCTTCTTTCCCGATACAGTCCGGCGCGAAATAAACTTTTGCTTTCAGTAGTTTTTTCAGCACCGGGACTATCGGCTCCTGGCTGAATTGCGGATCGGGGCCGTTTTTTGGGCGGCCCTGGTGGGCCAAAATAACCAGGATGCCTCCGGCCTTCAGGATATATGCCATTGTTTTTTTCAAAGCCTCGATCCTGGTTCTGTCAGTCACCTTTCCGTCTTTCATCGGCACGTCAAAACCCGCACGGAGCAGCACTCTTTTGCCTTTCATGTCTGCTTCAGTAAGGATCCGGTACTTTGTCATGGTCCTGATTCTATCTATGGGAATGTAGAAGATGCAACTTTAAAAAAACCCAAGAGCCAAAGAAATAATAATCAAGAGCCAGGAAACAAGGTTCAAGCAAATTCCAAAAGCCAAATCTCAAAATAATTGTCAACGCATGTGATTTTTTTGAATTTGTGATTTGAGTTTTGAGATTTATTTGTTTCTTGAATCTTGGTTCTTGGAATTTTTTATTTAGTTTTTTTTAACCACAATTTAAGTCGCCGCTCCATCGTTTTTTTATTATCTTTACCTCCGAAAAAGTGGCCCACAATCACTCCCCTCTCGTTCACAACCGTATCCACTCTCCCCTTTTTACTGGCCGCCTGAGAAATCCGGTCCAGCAGTTTCATTATCTTCTTCCCCAACTGCTCCTCCACTACGTAACCCAGTCTGTGATGAAGAAACATTTCAGCCAGCCGAAGCTCCAGATCGGCAGCGGTCACAGTCGGATAAAAATCAAAGAATCCATTCAGATTCATCTCTTTCAAATATAGGTTCCAGTTTTTCCGAATATTATGCTGGCATTTCTTGCCCAGGAAACCCAGAACGAAAGTCCCGGAGGATGCCGGCATACGATGATCAGACGCTCGCATTTTTGAATAATTCTGAAGTTAATAGTTGAAAGGCCGAAAAGGCAAAAAGGAAAGAGGCGAAGGAAAGAAGCGGCAGAAAAGTTATAAATAAGGTGAGGCCGGGTCATGCCGCGAATTCTTGGGCGATACATTTCTGCCTTTTCTCACTTTTCTGCCTTCCGATTGTCATTGGTCATTTTCTCAGAAACATCCACCGCAACCAACTACATCCTATACAATTAAGTTCATGTTCATTCCGGTTGCCACCGTCTTCGTCATAACATGGCTGGCTTATTTTTTCAGCCTCAGACTTTTTCGCCGCATCGGGCTCATCGACTCCCCCGGGCGCTATGGGCTGAGTCGTCCGCCGATCCCCTACCCCACGGGCATCGTCGCGATATTGGTTTTTATTTTTTCCTTTTTGTTTTTTTTCCGCATCGGCATAAAGGAATCCGGCCTTATCCTGGCGGTGACGATCATCGGCATCGTCTCTTTCGTCGATGACTTGAGTCCCCTCCCCGCCTGGATCCGGCTCACAATGCAAATCGGAACCGGTTTCCTGGTGTTCGCCACCGGCTCGCAAATTTATACTATTACCAATCCTTTCGGCGGAGTAATCCCTCTCGATACGGTGAATTTCAGTTTCGGTCCACTCGGCCCGCTGCCCCTCCTCAGCGGGATTTTTACTATCGGCTGGCTTCTTTTTACCATCAACGCACTCAATTGGCTGGACGGCGTCAGCGGCCAGGTAAGCATCGTATCGACCATCGGGTTCGTACTTCTCGGATGCCTGGCTCTGCTTAGAAACGGCGAACCCGAGATAGCGCTCATGGCCTTCACTCTCGCCGCCATAGCCGGAGCCGGCGCTTTTTTTGATTTCCCGCCGTCAAAAATGCTTATCGGTGACACAGGATCGATGTTTTTCGGCCTGATGCTGGGCTTGCTCGGCATCTACCATGGCGGAAAAGTGGCCACTGTTTTTTTGGCTTTGGGCTTGCCGCTTATTGACGCGATCATCGTGACACTGCGCCGGATTTCATCCGGACATTCGCCCCTGCGCGGCGGCGAAGACCATCTGCACCACCGGCTAAAGAAAAAAGGCTGGTCGCCAAGATTGATAGTTTTTGTTACCGCATTCATAGGGCTCGTATTCGGTTCTGCAGCCTTGTTTGTCGACACAAAGGAAAAGGTAATGTTGGGCATGGTATTGTTCGTGCTGGTTTTGGGATTAAGGAAGCTCTGAACAATGTTAAAACAAACGATCAGCAGCAGGCCTCCGTGCCTGCGGAGTCCGAAGAATTGGCTATAGGTATAGTGCCGCGCCCACGGAGGGGCGCTAAAGATGTATGACAATAAAGTGTGGCGGATATGAATCGACCAGTTTTTCAGAGCTTCCTTAAGTAAATACTCTGACCAACAAAAGGGACCGAAGGGACCGAAGTGTCCAGGATTTCCTTCGCAAATCGGTCACATCGGCACCCTCGGCAACCTCTTATCGTTTGTATACCATCGGCGGGCTTACCGCCTCGAACGCCCCTCGTGTCGCTATAAACAAGGTCTTGTTGCCGCGGGACAGCACATTTACGGTTGCGACCCCGTTTATGAAGTCGAAAGAAGACAATTCTCCCGGCCTGATTTCCGCTTCACCGAATTCCGGCACGATGTAGAGCCGTTTTCCAAACAAAGGGTTTTTTACAGTTTCACCGTTCTTATCTTCCGCGAAGATGCTCACGCGCTGCCAATTTCGCGAAAGTTTCCCCGAATGTTCGATCCTCAAATGATCGACATCGGTATTCGATCCCAAAACGATCGGCAGCGCCGGTTCCTCAACTGATGCGGTCTTTATATTTGAAATCTGCTCTTTTACGTCCGGAGAAATTGAACCTGCCACTGTAGTCGCCTGAACCGGCCTGTCGGTTTGTACCGAAGCCGTCAAAGTCCGCCCTGATTTCGCCAGTCGGGCTCTGATGCGCGCCTCACGAATCAGCTTGCTCCTTTCGGCGCGGCTCAGGGAGAGATCGGTGTCAGCAGATTTGGAATTTGAAGCCACGATCGTGACCGGAGTGAATTTTTCAAATTTTTGTACGACCAGCATGGGGCTCAATGTATAAAGCTCAGCCCGGTCCTGGTTTAGTCCGGCATTTATAGCCTGGGTAAAACTCATTTTTGCCTCAGCCGCTTCCCCGCTGGTGAAAGGCCAGTACGGATGGTAAGGAGCGCTATCCTTGTCCACCTGGAAATGGAGGTGCGGTCCCGTTGCAAATCCCGTCTGACCGCTGGTGCCTATCTGTTCGCCTTTGTGGACAATCTGGCCCTCGATCACCAGTATCTGGTCCATGTGACCGTAAATGGAATATAAGGTGGTGGTTTTCCCGGGTGCGTCCGGATCCGGCACATTGGGATGTCTGATTACGATGTAATGGCCGTAACCGTTTTCCAGTAGAGCCGTTTTTTCGACGACGCCGTTTCCGATGGATACCACCGGCGTTCCGACCGGTGTCCGTATATCCACGCCGACATGGCTCCCGGCATTGTCGGCTCCCGTTTTGTAATCACCCAGATTACCAATCGAGAAAACGGCCTCGGCAACGGAAGCTCCGGTACGCATCCTTAACTCCTTTTCATTATAAACCGGAAGCGGTATCAAAAGATCCTGGGGCACCATCCTGTAGGTGTGCTGGTCCGGATCCCCGCCATACATGGCCCATTTGGTGTAATCCGGCACTTTTTGGATCGGCGATATCATCCCGGCGAAAGCGATCATCGAATCATCCTCTTTACCCAATACCGATTTCCAGAAGGCGTACCAGCCATGCTGGCCGACCATATTTCCAATAACAAAAGCGAAGAGCGAAAGCGACGCTATCAGGAAAGACAAACGCTGGCGGGCCAGTTTCAACACACCGGGTTTTTTCAGTTTGTATACGTCCCGAACACGGAATCCCAATCGAGAAAATGTCATAACTGCGTGGTAGGATTTGTTTGTGCTATAAGTCTGCCAATATTATATTATAAATTACATATATTGTCAATGATCGACGAATGTGAATTATCCAGTAAAAACAGCTTGGAGACGACCAAAACAGGCTCATCCCTCGCCGGATCCTTTTATAAATTCCCGGTTTTGATTTCTCTAAGCGGCCCGCTTGGCGCCGGCAAGACTGTATTTGTGAAGGGCCTGGGCTCGGGACTTGGCCTAAAAAGCCCGTCCGTCGTCACAAGCCCGACTTTCGCACTGGAACAAAGATATGAAAACAAACTGCTTCATATTGATTTTTACCGGCTAAAAAAAAACCAGACCGCCGAAATACTGCATCAAAGCGAAGATTTTCCCGGCATCCGAATCGTGGAATGGGCCGACCGTGCCGGAGGCGATATCGATGAAGATATACGGATCAATATCGAAGAAATGCCTGATGACAATGAACGGCGAAAAATTCTGATTTCATTCCTGGATATGAAACTCCCGACGCAAAAGGAAATTGCCGGATGGAGAAAAGAGGTTTTACTGCCCGAACACATCGTGCGTCACAACGACATGGTCGCCGAGGTTTGTGAGAGGCTGATTCCGTATTTGAATAAAAACGGCATGGTAATCAGGAAACAGGCGACAATTGCCGCGGCCAGGACTCATGATTTGTTGCGTTTTATTGACTTCAAATCCTCACGGAACAATTGGGATGATTTTACCGGTAAACAGCGTGTTCTCTGGAAAAAACTCAAAGACCGTTTCACCGGATCGCACGAATCGGCAGCCGCAGATTTTGTTTCTGAAAAAGGTTACCCGGAAATCGGTAAAATAATAATGACTCACCGCGGCTACTCCGACGAATCTGAAAAGATACCTAAAACCAACGAGCAGATACTGCTTTCATATTCCGATAAACGCGTACTGGAAGACAAAATCGTCACACTCGAAGAGCGATTCGCATACTTTTCCCGGCATTACGCCGGCGGAAAAGAAACCCCGTTTGCACAAAACTGGTACAAGGATATGCGTGCGGCGGAAAAAAAACTTTTTCCTGAGAAGGTTCCTTTCTGATCGGAATTCAGCAGCGGCCTTTCAGGCCGCGGTTCGCGTCAATTCAATTTTTTAAAAATTTTGATGCTTTTATCGAACAAGCCGCGGCCTGAAAGGCCGCTGCTGAATCTAAATCATTATTTTTATCAATTACCTGAAGTTTATCTTCCCTGACTTTTTTTACTAAAGTTTCAGCCTCAGTTCATTCTTCACCACATTGATGAGATCGATCTCATGTGCGTTATAAAGTATCACCGCACCGGCGAGCATGATCACGGACAGGAGAATGATCACGATCGACCAAAAATGTATCCTCAGGAGAGGTTTTTTCAAATCCTGGTGAGGCTCGTGCAAGTAAGCATGCGCATGAACCATGGTTCTGACGGCGTGCTCCAAAATTTCGATTTTGGGGACCAATGTCCCGACGGCTTTTATCAGCGTAAGTTCGGATCTGATCAAGCCGCTGAGTGCCACGAGCGCGAAAGAATGGTCGAGGTATACGGTAAATGTCAGAGCCAGCATAAACAGCGCGATATCGACGATGTTTTCTGCCATCACCCCTCGCGCCGTTTCCGACCAGCTATAGCGGTGATAGTCCCTGTATTTAACGATATCCAGGAACATGTGGGCCAGTATCAAAATCAGGAAAAAACCCAGGTTGAGAAGCGCGGCAACCAAAAATGTCGCTACCAGATATGCCGCATGAAAAGCCGGGATCTCATCATGCCTGGATGCGAATATCCTGAGCTGGAATACAATTGCTCTCATTTTTTTGTTTTAGATATTATATCATGTTTAGAAGCTTATTACAACTTTAGCTCTTCGTCGTTTTTTCTGTTTCCGCCTTATATCTGCCGAATTCCTCCGCCAAATCCCTGGCTGATTCGAGAAGCATTTTTTGAAAATCCGCGGGTGAAACCGGATATCTAATTTCTCCATAGAACGGAACCGGATCGAAAATTATCTCGCCATCCACACCGGTCGAAAACCCTTCCGGCGCCGGATAAATCTCACGTAAAGTTTTACCTTTTGTAAATTCTTCCGGCAACAATTCCCATTGCCGCTCCGAGACATATTCGAGAGCGATTTTTTTCAAATCATCCGGGGTAAAAAGTCCCTTCTCGGTCAAAAGATCGTAGATGTATTTCCAATGCCCGTTCACCGTTCCGTGTTTCCAGTAAAAATGTCTGGTGGCTATCCATCCGACTACGGCTTTGCAGGAAAGCTGTTCGGCCGAACGAACCGGAAAATGAGCCAACGCCAGATTGCGGCTTGTCTCCGCGGAAAGAGGCTGGCCGTGTGAATATGCGTCATGGGTTCCGAGCCAGATGTCTGCCACCTCCTTTAGAATCCGGCCAGGAAGGGCGATCTTCCACCATTGGGGGTCTTCTTTTGTCCGGCGATGTGCGATCCGCTTCAAAACGTTTTTTTCGTTCACGTCATCTTCGGGCCGGGGGACGTAGCAACGCCAGGGAATTTTCAGTACTTTTTTTTGCGTCTCCGTTTCCAGGATTGAATTGATGTCCCTTCCGCCAACCGCTATCAAAAACTCGTCGGCATCCAGCGCGATCATCCAGTCCGGCGATTCGCTTTTCGATATCTCCCGGACTGTCTCCATAAAAATACGGCTCTGGTCGTATGTAAAATCCGTGAAGCGCCTGATGTCGATGGGTAGTCCTTCGGCTTTCAGCGATTTCAATATTTCCCATGAGTTATCCCGGCTGCGGTGGTCCACGATAACCATCCGTTCGACAAATGCGGTATGATGCCGGACAAACGCTTCAATAATATCGCTCTCGTTCCGGATAACGCTGAAGGTGATTATCTTCATAAAACGATGCCAAGTTTAGCTTAGAATATCCCGCACCTTTTTCAGCCTCTCACTCACCTCCCTCCCAAATCCCCTGTCCGTCGGCTGGTAAAACGGAGTTGTTTTTTTGAATTCCCCATCGAAGTAGCGAAAAGAACGCATGGTTGTCATTTAGGAAGTAGAACTTTTAACCATCTTACATATATTTGTTGTATCCTGATATCAGTCCGGGGCGTAGCTCAGTTGGCTAGAGTGCCTGCTTTGGGAGCAGGAGGTCGCGCGTTCGAGTCGCGCCGCCCCGACCATGAACAAGTATTCCGAACAGTTAAACAATATGACAATCACACTCGCCTCAGGATATCCGAAAAGATCGCTTCTGATCGCCGGCGCTTGTCTTTTCTCAGCCTTTTCCCTCGCCGGAGTCGTAAATGCACAGACTCCCGGGATTCGCCCGGAGCTCGTCGTCTCTTCGCAGACCGTCGAGCAGGCGCTGAAAAAAAATCCCGGCCATGCTTCCACGATACTGGAAGGACAGGGCGGCAAACTGGCTTTGAGGTACTCAAGCGAAAGCACCATAACGGTTTTTTTGGCTCCTCTGTCTGTAAACGACAGTTATGCCATAACGGATTTCATCTGGTTCAGTCTGCCAAAAACGAAACTAGTAAATGTGATCGTCGATCTCACAATCTCTCCGGGATGGACGCAGGGCAAAAGGCGCTTCCTGCTGAATTTCCTCAGCGAGAAAGAAGAACCGGATTTCGCCATCGAGAATTTCGAATTCATCCCCGCGAAAAGCGGCGACACCGTCCGCGCCATACTCCGGCATTTTTTCACTCCCGAGCTTTATACTCCTTCCAGTTTCCATGCCCTGAGGGGTATCCGCGTGCTTGGAAAATCTTTTACACCGGTTTTCGGCGTCTTGCTGCTTTTGGCCTGCGGAACAACCGCCGTCTTTTTAAGTAAAGAAAAACGACTCAAGCGAGCGGCATTTCTGCTGGTTGCCGGGATCTTTTTGTATGACCTGCGTTTCGCGCTGGATCTTTTCAGGTTCTCAACCGAGCACCGCGGAGAATATCTGCGCGGCACCTACGACGAGGCCGGCTCCATTTACCAGGTCGCCGCGGAAGTCAGGAAAATGACTTACGGCCGGAGAGACCAGCTGCTTTACGTCTGCCGTGACGGCACCAATTTCAAAGAAAAGCTGCTGCGTTATTTCACCTATCCGGTAAAGGTTTCATCCGAGCCCCGGGACTTGAGCGGGGCGACGCTCGCAGTCGTCATGGATAAATACGAATGGAATTTTGATGAATCTGACAATTCCGAAAATGACCTGGCTTGCGGCGAACTAAAGCGTCAGGCGGAGAAATCGGCTGCTTTCCCGGACGGCAGCGTGCTGTTCAGGCTCTATCCCCTTCCCAAAAAATGACCGCTTTTATCCCTTTCCTCGGCGTTTTACTGCTGCTTTTATCTGAAGGATTTTTGATCTGCCGGATAGCGCTGAAAACAGGCTTCCGGCTGGAATTGTCTCTGGCGCTGCCGCTTTCGTCCTTTTTGAACGTTCTTTTGACGTATTTTTTGACCATCGCCGGTATCCCTTTAAACATCTTTTCTCTTCTCGGCAGCCACATCCTGGTTACTCTTTTGCTGCTGATCACAGTCATATTGCGCGGCGATTTTCAAAACAGCTTCGCACTTTCCGTTGAATCGACTAAAAACCGGATTGGAATAATCCAAAAAGTTCTTTTAGCGATGGCAGGTGTTATCATTTTTACAACGATTTTCTACAGCTTCACCCACGCCATCCTGCTGCCGACATTCCAATACGACAGTGCGACAAACTGGACTATGCGCTCGCAGATTTCTTTCGTCGACCGGCGGATCGCTTTCGATCCGGATGAATCGCGCGGCATGGCCAAGCCCCAATATCCATTCTTGTTTCATGCGCTCCAAATCACCGCAAATCAGGGACAAATTCTTTGGAATGATACTGCCGCCAATTCGATACTGTTCCTGCTATCGCTGGGATCATTCGCCGGACTGACATTAATTTTTTCCAAATTGCGCGGCCGTTTCCCGGCACTGGTTATTACCGCACTGATTGTCGGAATACCGCTTCTGGGGCTGCATCTGGCTCAGGGCTATGCCGATATAAACCTGGTGCAATTCATACTGCTGGCCTTGTCGTGTCTGGCCGTCTGGCTAGAAGAAAGGAAATCCGGAAGATGGCTTTTTTTGTCGGCCGTATTTATTTCGGCGGCAGTCTGGACTAAATCCGAGGGAACGGTTTTCGGGCTGATCCCATGGCTGTTACTTGTGCTCTTTGAATTTTACCGAAGAATCGAAAGCAGAAGGGAAATCGCAGTTTCAATTTTTTCGGCGGTTATGCTCTCCCTGCCCTGGCCGTTATTCGCGAAGCTAAAAGAACTCAGCCTTACGCCTCACAGCACCGATGTCAGGATCGGCTTCCGTCCCGAGGGTCTGGGTGAAGCTTTTCTGGGCTTATTCAGCCGCGGATCATTCGGCGTCATCTGGTACATTATCCCCGTATTCGCCGCGATCATTCTGTATTTATTTTACAAAAAAGACGAAGCCGTCGAACGCCGGCAGCTGCCGCTCCTCGCCTGGGCATGCCTTGTGTTTGTTTCGGTTCTTTTCGTGTACCTGTTCACGCCCAATGTCCGGTTCCTTTTGAATGCGGAATCCTACTACCGGCAAATGATGATTCCCGCATCGATGTTCGTGCTCTCGTGCGGGTATTGCCTGAAAAAAATTTGAATGATATTTCAACAGCACCCTTTCAGGGTGCGGTCTCGCGATATTCGTTTCCGCGGCCTGAAAGGCCGCTGCTGTTACAATGCTGTTAATGTTCTATACCGTCGTCCTGGACCGGCAGCCCTCCTCGATGCCAGGAGGCCTGACTTATTCATCGGACCAGCCGATCGCGCCTGGAACACTCGTAAAAGTGCCGCTCAGAAACAGAAGCGCCGAAGGAATCGTCATCGGCGAAGCTCAAAACCCCGGAAATTTCCAGGTAAAGCCGTTGACGGAAATTTTAAGCGAAAACCCGATCCTTACCGCGCCTCTTCTGAAAACCGCTTTCTGGATGTGTGATTATTACTGCTCCAGTTTCAGGCAGGCGCTTCAGGTTTTTTTGCCGGCTGCGCCCTGGATCAACCTTATTCCCAAAAAACCGACGGGGAATGAAATAAACGGAAAGGAAATAAATATCCGTAAATCCGTCTTTTACGGAGACTTGGGAAAGGAATGCGGCCGGCTTCTTGACGATAAGCATCCGTCGCTTTTTATCGATAATGCGCCGGGCGATGATCGTACGAATCTTTATGGCAATCTGGCTGACAAGATGTATACAGCCGGCAAAAGCACGCTTATTTTATACCCCGACATCTTCAGCGCCGAAACGGCTATCAAAAAACTTCAAGGACTTCTGAGAACGGATCTGCTGCTGGCACACAGTGATATGGGGACCGCTTCCCGAAGGAAAATATGGCGTGAGCTGCCGTGCGGCATGCCCCGGATCGTCGTCGGCACGCGCACGGCGCTTTTTTTGCCGGTTTCAAATCTGGGACTGATCATCCTCGACAATGAGCAGGAATGGACGTATAAAAGCGATCAAACCCCGCGTTACCACACGCGGCTGACCGCCGAAGTGCTGTGCAAATTTTCGGACGCGAAACTTGTTTTGGCCTCATCGACGCCTTCTCTTGAATCGGTTTGTCATTCGATGCCCGCGGGCAAAGAACCGCCCAGGTACGCTCAGGTCTTGAGCTGGACACGGGCAAATAAACCGAAAAATATAAAACTGGTGGATATGACGTCGGCGGACTTCGGTAAATATTATCCTCTTACTTCCCCGCTTCTGGACGCCATCGATGAGCGGATGAAAAAAAGCGAAGTCAGCATTCTGCTCTTGAACCGCCGGGGCGCCGCCTCCAGCCTGATGTGTTTTGACTGCAAAAAAAACGTCGTTTCCCCGGTTTCAAATCTGCCGATGAGCGTTGTAAAAGAATCCGACAAACCCTGGCTTTTGGATCTCAAGTCCGGGTACAAAGAACCTGTGCCGGAGATCTGCCCTTATTGCTCATCGCCGAATCTGAAAGCGGTGGGCGCCGGCACGCAAGGCGTCGAGACAAAACTTAATAAATTGTTTCCGCGCGCCCGCATCAGCCGGGCGGATTCCGATTCTACCGGCAGGCCGGGCGATTTTTCATTGTTATTGAAAGGCATTGAATCGGGCGAAACCGACATACTCATCGGCACGCAGCCGGTAGTTAAAGCTCTCGGGTCGCCGCGCGCCACGCTGGCAGGGATACTGATAGCGGACACGGGTCTCTCGCAGCCCGACTTCAGATCCGGGGAAAAAGTCTTCAGCCGCTTGAGCCGGATTATATCGATTATGGAAAACAAGCCCTCCGGCCTGACATTTATACAGACTTTCAGGCCAACAGCCGCCGAAATAACGTGCTCAATCGAAGGACGTAAACATGATTATTGGGATGCCGAACTCAGTGAACGCAAATCGGCGGGCTATCCGCCTTTCAGCCAGATGATCCGGCTTATAATCCGCGGCAGAGACCAAACCGGGCGCGCCGAAGCGATATTTAAACTTGCCAAAAAACTATCAGAAGCGGCACGGGTAAAAGTTTCCCTGAACGAGGAATACGAAAACAAACGCAAGTTGATGACCGTCACTCTCCGCGGAAATAAACCCCGCGACATTTTGCGTCAGCTGCCACTGAGTGGAATTGTCGTTGATATCGACCCGGCGGAATAATTTATACCGAATTATCTTTTTCTTTTCCGTCACCGCGAAGCCAGCCAGCGCCGAGCGCAGCGCAATGCAGCTTCGAAATTCATTGCGCCAGCGAGGGCTGGCGAAGCGGTTATCATACCATTTTGCATTTAAAACATAACTAATCGGTCATTCGTAACGGCATCATCTCGTACCGCGTAGCGTTTACTCAAGCCAAGAACTCCATACCGCCAGCGCGTCTGATTAAGAACGTTTTAAACGCGAAGTGGTATCACATCTCAATGACCGGGGCACTATGCCCCGGCTGCGGTCGATAATCGAGATTTCTGATTCTCTTTTGTTTCGATCCCAAGCACTTTCTCCGCCGCCCGTCTTGCTCGCACCACCAGTTCTACATTCATCAGACTGCCAAATCTCAGATCCGGTATGCCACTCTGCCTGAGTCCGAATATTTCCCCGGGACCTCGAAGCTTCAGGTCTATCTCGGCCAGCATGAAACCGGAGTCATATTGCTCCATGGCCTTGAGCCTCTGCGACCTCGCCGGCCCCGCCGAAGTGGTGAAAAGGAAGCAATAGCTCTGATTGTCGCTTCTGCCGACCCGGCCGCGGAATTGATGCAATTGCGAGAGCCCGAACCGCTCGGCTCCCTCGATGACTATGATCGTGCTGTTCGGAACATCTATGCCGACTTCGATCACCGATGTCGAAACCAGTATGTCGAATGATTTTTCCTTGAACGCCTCCATGACTTTCGTTTTTTCATCCGGGGTCATGCGGCCGTGAAGCATGGCGATTCGGCGCGCTGTGAACTCGGACTTAAGTCTTTTTGTTTCGGCTTCCACATTTTTCACCTCGGCCATCATGTCATCGGTAGATTCGTGAATCAAAGGACAAATGACGAAAATCTGCCCTCCCATCCGGATCTGCTGGTCTATGAAGAGTTCGACCGTTTTTCTCTCATCGGGCGATACCGCTTTCGTGATTACCTTTTTCTTTTGTCCGGGTTTCTCGAGCAGCACCGACAGATCGTGGTCGCCATAGGCGGTCAGCGCCAACGTCCGGGGAATGGGAGTCGCGGTCATGGAGAGAAAATGCGGATTGCATTTTTCTTTTAGCCGCTTCCTTTGTTCGACTCCGAAGCGGTGCTGTTCATCGACTATGGCCAGCCTCAGATCCTTGAAGGTAATCGTATCTTCGATCAACGCATGGGTCCCGATAACCAAATCGATGGTTCCGGACGCCAATCCCCTTCTGACCGCGGCAGCCACCGAAGCCGGCACCGATCCGGTAAGCAGAGCGACTCCGGGCACCGGCATTTTTTTCAGGCTCTGATAGTCAGCCGATTTTTGAACGAAGTTCCCGAAGGTAAAAAGCAGCTTGGAAATCGTGGCTACATGCTGTTTCGCCAAAACTTCGGTCGGTACCATAAGGGCGCACTGGCCGCCGCTATGGAGCACATTTGCCATCACCGCTACAGCTACCAGTGTCTTGCCGGAACCGACGTCTCCCTCCAGCAGCCTGGACATCGGCCGGTCTTGTTCCATGTCGCGCAATATTTCGTAAATCGCAACTTTTTGGCCGCCGGTCGGCGTGAAATTGAGCGACTGGAAAAAAGCCTTGATCAGCTCGACGTTCATCGGAACTTTCAACCGGTCCTGCCGCTCGCCCTGCCAGATCCTCTTTCGCTCCAAAGCATCGATCTGAATCAAATAGAGCTCCTCGAAGGCCAGCCGGTCTTTTGCTTTCTGCAGCGTTTCCGGGGTTGAAGGAAAATGCAGCTCATTTATCGCGGCGGCCCGGGTCATCAATGCTTCTTCCTCCAATAATTCCTGTGGCAACGTTTCTTTCAAATCCTTGATCGCATCCTTGACCAGTGCGATTTTTTCCCGGAGCCAGCGGCTGCTGATTTTATCGGTCTGCGGATAAACCGCGACGATTCTGCCGGCGTGCAAAGCCACCGGGCGGGTTGCATCCTCGAATGCCGGACTTTGGATCACCAGCCTGTATTCGTTCTCGGTTATTTTTCCCGTTATCGTCACTACTTGCCCGTTTTTCAGCATCCGCATTATGTGCGGCTGATTGAACCAGATTACCTGCGCCCGGTCGCCGTTTTCGTCCAGAAAATTCGCCTGCACGATCATCTTCCTGGATCTGGTCCGGACGAGCTTCAGATTTTCAATCGTGCCCCGGAGTGTCACTTTCTGATTCAGCGGCGCATCGATTAGATTCGTAACGTGACTCAAATCTTCATGCGTCCGCGGAAGATAAAGAACCAGATCCTCTACCGTCCTGATTCCCATCTCATTCAACCCTACAATAAACGGTAAGGTGGTTTTTAGAAGCGCCGTCGTCAATTCATCCCTTAAATCCATGAGGAAATAATAATACTCGAAAACTTCTTAAGGGAAACCGACGAAACCGAGGAGTCCGAAGAGTCCGAGGAATGTAAGGTAAACATTATACTCGGTTTCTTCGGTTTCTTCGGTTTCCTCCAAATTAATGTGCATAAATAAGCCATTTCCGGTATAATATCTACATGTCTGATTTCGCAGCTCAGATGGCGACGACGGTTAATATTTCCGAAGATCAACAAAAAAAAGCCGGTAAACCGATCGGAGGCGACATGGACGATAAACACAAGAATTTCTGTACGACCATAAATAAACTTTTCGAGAGCGGTGCAATCGATGTGACCAAGCCCGAGACATTTCTGAATCAGGATATTTACAAAGAACTGGACCAGGAATGGCAAGCGAAGACCGACCTGAGCATGGTAAATATAGCCACGCTCCTTAATCATATTTACGGCTTCTATAAATCAAAACAAACACCGGATGCCTGCCCGCAGCTCCAGACGATGATCGACCAGCTCTGGGAAATGAAACAACGGATCGAAATCCATGCCGACGTTTTCAAATTTTAATTTTCCCCCCGCAAAATTGAATAAACCTCCAAAAATAGAGGTTAAAGAAAATTTGAGAGACAAAACCGAACCGGTGCGCGAACAGGCAAAGAATCCTATGGAGAGGGACACTGTGAAATCATCCAGACTGCTGGTTGAGGCTTTGCGCAGAAAATTTAACGCCGTTTCGCAGATTCCCCGGCCGGCAAAAGAAAGTGAGCGCGAGAAGTTGTTGGTTGCGAAAGATTCAATCGAACGACGCCGCAAGCTGGCTTCAGAAATCCTGACCGCTTAGCATCCACCGTATCCGGAGATCCCGCTTCCACCAGGTCATTTGTCGTTTCGAATATTTTAATGTTTGAACAATTATATTATTCATTTCTTTATTTGACTCCAAGCCTTTTTTTAAACATTCATATATTTCCCGGTAACCGGTTGAAAGCATCCCCGGGTCACTCAAACCATAGCCCGCATCGATCAGCTTTTTCACTTCACCCGTCCATCCGTCCTCAAACATTTTTTCAGTTCTTTTTTTTATCCGAAGCGCCAGATCGTCTTTCTTTATTTCCGTCCCGATAATAAACAATGAATATGCGCCTTTGGATTTTTTTAGCAATTCCGATTTCGGCTGGCCGGTTCCCTCGCATATTTCGAGCGCCCGGATCAAATATTTTTTATTCTGGCGCGGGATGGCATCGGCTGAAACCGGATCTATTTTTTTCAGCAGATTATGAAGTGACACACCTTCATCCGTCTCATATTTCTCTTCAAGCCTGAGCCTGGTTTTTTCGCTGCCTGTAGGCAAAGGAACCAAACCGTCGATTATCGAACTGATGTATAACATCGAACCGCCCACCAGCATCGGAATCTCATTTCGTCGATGTATCCGGTCGATCAGCTTCGTCACTTCTTTTTGATACCAGAAAATCGAACACGGCAGGTCCGGCTCCAGCACGGAAAAAAGATGATGCGGTATCCATTTTTTTTCTTCCTCGGAAATCTTCGCCGTTCCGATGTCCATCCCTTTATAAAACTGCCTCGAATCTGAATTTATTATTTCGGCTGCCAATCCAAAATTATGCATCAGGTATTCCGCCAACTTAAGCGATAATTCCGTCTTACCGCTTCCGGTAAGCCCGAGTATCACGATCAAAGGTTTTGGGAGGTTTTTTTCGATAAAGCTGCCCAAATCTCCTGTTTTATAATAAGCCTTTTTTGAATTGTCGGCGTTCATGTAAAGACAACTAAGCTTTTGGTGAATCAAACACAATAATAATTCAATGAATACTGCCTAAACCGCATGCTTTTGCGGTATAATACCGTAAAGACAAACGCAGAAACCACATCGTATTTACTCCAAACTATTATGCACCCCTTGATTCAATCGACCGCCAAAGGAATCTCAAACGGTTCCCTCGCCCCGCAAAACAACGTCTTGATTCCGACCGTCATCGAGCGGACACAATTCGGAGAAAGAGTTTATGACATTTACTCCCGCCTGCTCGAGGAACGCATCGTTTTTCTCGGCACGCCGATAAATGATCCGGTCGCCAACACGATCATCGCCCAGCTTCTCTTCCTCGAAAAACAGGATCCGAAAAAGGACATAGTTTTCTACATCAACACTCCCGGCGGCCAGGTAAGCTCGGCACTCGCGATATATGACACGATGCAGCTCATCGCTCCGGATGTTTCCACCGTATGTCTCGGCATGGCGGCTTCCGGCGGCGCCATCGTCCTGATGGCCGGTGCGAAAGGCAAGCGGTTTACGCTTCCCCATGCGGAGATAATGATTCACCAACCGCTCGGTGGAACTGAAGGACAAGCTACCGATATAGCGATCCATGCGGAACACATAATCAAAACAAAGGATCTTCTGAACGAACTGGTGGCCAAACATTCGGGGCAGAAGATTACAAAAGTCCGCGAGGATACCGAGCGCGACAAATTCATGACCGCGCAGGAAGCGTTGAATTACGGGCTGGTTGATAAAATTATCTCGGAAAAAACTCCGGGGAGATAAACTGATTGACAATTGGGAATTGAGAATTGAGAATTAATTGTCAATTTTCAATTGTCGATTTTTTATCATGTTTAAGCTGAAAAAAGAAACCAAGAACGGCCGAAGCGGTATTTTGCAAACATATCACGGAAATATCCAAACGCCTTTTTTCCTTCCAGTGGCGACAGCCGGGGCGATGAAAGGCGTCACGCTTGAAGATCTGAACGAACTTGGAGCGGAGATCCTGCTGGCCAACACCTATCATTTGCACCTGTCGCCGGGTGAAAAAATAATCGGTAAAGCTGGCGGGCTTCACAAATTCATAGGCTGGGACAAGCCGATACTCACAGATTCCGGCGGCTTCCAGGTTTTCTCATTAAAAAAAATCCGCCGTATGACCGATGACGGAGTGGAATTCAAAGATCATCGAAGCGGCGCGCTCCATTTTTTGGGACCGGTTGAAGCCATGAGAATCCAGCACGCCCTCGGAGCAGACATAATAATGTGCTTCGATGAATGCCCGCCCTCAACCGCAGCTTATCCGGACCAGCTGAAGGCGGTGGATCGGACGTTGGCTTGGGCAAAAACCTGCAAGAAGGAGCACGAGACACTTTTGAAAAGGGACCGACGTGACCGAAGTAATAAGAGAGACACCTTGGGAACCTCGGTCCCTTCGGTCCCCTCCCCCCTTCTTTTCGGCATCATCCAAGGCGGACTCGTCCCTAGCCTCAGAAAGAAATGTGCCGAGGAGCTGATCTCGATCGGCTTCGACGGTTATTCAGTCGGCGGACTCGCCGTCGGTGAAACGGAAAAAGAAATGTTCGAAGTGTTGAAATTGGTTTGCCCGATACTGCCGAAAGACAAACTAAGGTACCTGATGGGCATCGGCGACCTGAAACAAATCGAAAAAGCAGTGAAGCTCGGTATCGACATGTTCGATTGCGTCTCTCCTATGCGCGAAGCGCGGCATGGCAATATCTGGCTTTCAAACGGGGAAAAACTGCGCATCCGCCGCTCCGAATTCATTTCCGATCACACTCCCATCGATCCCAAGTCCCCTTCCCGGCTCGGCCGAAAACATTTTCGCAGTTATTTGCATCATCTGATCCGCATTGGCGAACGTTACGGCGAAACGATTGCATGCATGCAAAATCTTGGTGTGACGCTGGAGTTGTTCCGATCGATTCAAAAAAGAATCAAGAAGTAGAAATCCATTCGACTGACTCGGGGCAGGTCAAGAATCACGAATTCCTTTTTTTGAAAGAAGCAATCCAGCGTTTCTTTATCACGGGCAGAGTTTGCATCGAAAGTATGTAACCGAACACCGGAATCAATGGATTTAAGAAAGGCAGCTTCACTTTCAGCGAAATCAACATCAGGCCGACTCCCAAGTAAATGATAAGCGAAATAATGGAGATGCGTGCAAAACTGGTTTCCCAAGCTTTCTCGGCTTCGACACGGGCATTCCTCTCTTCGATTCTTTCGACGGCCCGGCTCAATTGTTCGATTCTGTCATCCATCAAATCCATTGGAACAGTCATTCTTGATTCATAATTCATGATTCTTCTTCTAACCGACCGAAACCACCTCGATTTCCGTAAAATTTTGTCGATGCCCCCGCAAAATTTTGTTGTATCTCTTTCGCCTCTTAAATTTCCTGACTACGATCTTTTCGCCGCGTCCGTGCGCCTTCACGATTGCCGTGACTTTTGCACCGGACACAAAAGGTTTGCCGATTGTGACATCTCCTTCTTCTTTTGAAAGAAGCAATACCTTGTCGAAAACCACGTTTTCCCCGACCTTCGCGGAAAGCGTAGGAACACGCATCTTCACGCCCTTCTCGGCCTTTTCCTGGAACCCGGCGATATCGACGATGGCAAACATGGCTTGGGGAGTCTAGCGGTTGAAAATTGGCCTTGCAACTGCTCTTGGCCTGAATTTTACGCGCGGCATGGTGAATCCTTAGGGCAAGGTTACTATTTATTTGGGTTCGGGATGAAACTCAATTTCTTGGGAAATAATCAGTTTAGGACGCATGCGAGCCTTCGGTGATTCAGTCAGCATTCATATCATATCTATGAAACAAAATTGCTAGATAGAAAACTAACTGCTATAGAATACATTTAATGACTGACTTCATAGCCACGCTTGAATCGTGTCCTTTATGGCAAGGACAAGGTCGATCGCTCTCAATAGAGCGGCTTGAAGGCGGGATGACGAATTTCAATTTCCTTGTCTCGGACGGCGTACGTCTGTACGTCTGATTTCCCTTCAACCTTGAAACACTTATGCTGAATGCATGCCGTTGACACTCACCACAGATCCCCAGGAAGAAGTATTCGATGTCGTGAATGAAAAAGACGAGGTTATCGGCACTGCGCTGCGAAGCGAAGTCCATAAAGATGCGTCGCTCATCCATCGATCAATTGCCGTACTTGTTTTTCAGAACAACCGGCTGTATCTCCAGCGGCGCAGTGAAACCAAAGACACCTATGCTGGATACTGGACCTGCTCCTGTTCGGGGCACGTGAATGCTGGAGAGACATACGAGGACGCGGCAAAAAGGGAACTTGGCGAAGAATTGGGGTTACACGTCGAGGAACCTCTTCTCCTCTTGCAAAAGAAAATCATTAGGTATCCGAAAGAGACCGAATGTATCTCCTTCTTCCGCTACAACACGTCGGCGGAAATCGTTGCGAACGATACGGAAATCTCAGAGGGGAGATTCTTCGAGTTCAATCAAAGATTCATCGATGTTGAATTGCGATCTCTTTCCGTGACTCCATGCTTGAAATATATTTGTGATTATCTCATGAAAAGGCCTTCGAAGTATCTTGCGAAAAGCTGATATGCAAATTCTTAACCTTGGGCTAAAATTGGTGAATGTTTAGGGCAAGGTTACTATTTATTTGGGTTCGGGATGAAGCTGAATTTTTTGGGAAATAATCAATACGAGAAGTGCCTTTTAAAGGCATTGAGAACTTAAACTGGCAAAATCTCCAGCAAATCATCGTTAGTGAAATGTTTAAATCCTGTGTCAGTAGTAATTATTTTTGCACCATGAATGTGCGCAAAAGCTGTTATCATTAGATCAGCATCAGTTCCACAATTATCTGGAGCAAATTTTGCTTTCAGTCTTCCATATTCATGAGCCTCCAATCTCCCAAAAGCAAGAAAGGGGAAACTATGTAACGCGACTTTCATCATATCCAACTCGTCTCTACTAGGCTTTTTTCTTTTGCCTTCGGGGGACCGATAGAATCCCTTATAGAATTCAGCAATTGTAATCGCACAAATGGCAACCTCATCTTGGTTTAATCCTTTGATTCTCGAATAAACCGGGTCAATCCCTCGAAAATAATTCCCGACCGTTCCCGTATCCAAGATGTATTTAATCATCATTACGAGGGCGTCGAGCCGCATCTTCAAAAACTTTCTTCATCTCATTACTGATGTTATCGAATTTACCACCGTATTCTTTCCAATTAACTCCTCTGGGAGGGAGTACGATAGTCGGACCGCTTTCACAGCAAACACCTTCAGTTGATGGACAAGAGGAGTGAGGATGCATGCCCGTATTGTTAATATGCTTCTTACGCATTATCAATACCCATGACGGAGCTATAATTTTATAATGACAATAGTTACCTTGATTAATCATCGAATATTCCCCAATCCCTCATCATCGGATAAATCGCCCGTTTGTAGTCCCAATCTGCGTTACCGACGTAAGTTACTTTCATAAGCAGTGATTTCGCCTTCGGACCCCGCTTGCGGGGAATGAAGGCAGCACCCGCGCCCTGATTTTGTGCCGGTGAGGATGAGGATGCTGCCATATTCGCGCTTCACAGTGTCAGATTCGGTTAAAAGGGAAGGGCACTAAGCTTTTCAGACGCCGTGTCATTGTTATGAATTTTGCCGAGATAGCGTTTACATTCATCGCTCAGAAACCAGCTCAGGTCATCCTTGAGCCGGATGTTTTTCGAGGTGTCGAAAGTGCCGCCTTCAACTTCTTCACAGATCCCAAGGATCGTAAACGTTTTCATTTCTTTAAGCGCCGTAGGATTCGAGCAATGAAGCAGGGCTTCCACGTCGCCGGTTTTGATCGTCCCGCCTTTGCGGATCAATTCATGGAACAACGGTGCGCGATGTCCCGGAGCGGAATCGAAAGCCAGTAGGATGATGAGCCGCAAGTCTCCCGGGTCCAGCTTCTTGCGTCCCATTGCGAGGGCATGCCCCCGGGCGATGTTGTATAGACACTGGTTGATCCGATTCTCATGTTCAACGCTTGGTACGGTATGCCCCAGTTCTTTGTCGTCGCCTTCCCATTTCTCCTTATAAATAAATACTTGGCCGCGTAACCGGGCAAGCAGAAGCGAACACTGCGCGATAATGCCGAGCAGCTCGTCGCTTTCATCTTCCCTGTTCCATGTGACGCCATCCGGGTATTGATTCCAAAGCGTCAGCAGAAAATCCATCGTCACGCTGCGGCAATCAAGCTCCTTTTGTTTGTAGGTCGTATCTTTGAGTTGGCGAACCAATTCTTCTTTGGTTTTTCGCTTGAGGTGCAGGCCAAGAAAGAAAATGCGCTGGCCAAGGGTCCCCATCACTTTCCACACCCGGGGAGGTATCGGCGTGGAAGCGGCCAGCATCATGAAAAGATAATCGCCGCGTAGTGCTCTTCGACCGTGAATTCCGGTATCGGTTGATAATCCCTCGCCGTCCAGCACCCGGGTCAATATGCCCATGTTCTTCATCAGGTCATCGTCACGGGCGGAAAATATGGTCGCCATGTCCCGCACCAGAAACATGCGGCGGCGAATGCGGGGAAGCAGATCGAGCTTAGCCAGCTTGTCTTTCGCTACGTTGGCGGCGTTCGATACGAATGAAGCCGGTGTGAAGGTGTCCGAAGAATATGTAATACCCTCGATTTCATCAAAGATATTTATGGCTATCGTTTTCCCGGCAGCCGGTGAATCGACGAGCACGAGCGCCGAGCAATTTGTGACATCCCGGATCAGGAGCTGGGTAACGACCGAAAGACTCGCTTCGACGGCAGTTACCAATTCCGGGAAGTGCTGTTGAATGGTTTTGTGCCAGTCATGGAATGTCCTCATGTGCGTCGGCTCTGGCACCTTCGCGACATTGAAACATGGTTGTTCTGGCTGAGAGTCCTCCCCGCCCTTTTGAGGCGGGGAAAGACTCTTTCGGACCCGTTTTTGGGCTGGATTTACGGGATGCGCATCAGACATTTTTTCAATTGGGGAAGAGGTAAAGTTTTCCATCTCTTGAATCTGGGTCGAGTTGCACCGGTATAGGCTTCCGTCCATGTCAATTCTTCATCGAGGACAAGGACTTTGATTTGGTCATTAAGTGGCATAAAATTTGGGTTAGTAAATGGGGAAAAGAATTAAGATAGCTCTAGCCAGTTGTCTTACCTTTTCCCTATTTAAGGAGGGCGTTCTTCACGTCGAAAACAACGCGATAAAGCCAACAATGAAGGGATCTGATTCATTGTTGATAGTCGTGAAGGATGTGTTTCGCCCGCTTGAACGAAAGCAAAAGCGACTGCGCCGGGCAGGTAAGCTCGTTGCTCCAATATCGGCGGATGATTTCATGAAGTGCGGCCGAATCCTCAAAAAGGAATTCAACCCGGGGCTTTTCTCTGTTTACTCCAACAAGTCGTCCTCCTTCGTGAAGAATCGTCGCGATTAAGCCAAGATCAGAAATACCATACGAATGCGCCATATGGGAGCATTCAGACACAGCTATTGGTTTATCACATGTTTATTGACTCACTTCGACTCCTTTCGACTCCTTTCGATCTTCTTCGATTGCGACAATTCTTTCATAACATGTTCTACTGTTATTTTTGCTTTCTCCAAATCTTTCAAATACAACTCTCTGCGAAAAACGAGTTTTTTATCAGAAATAGCTGGGAAGAAGAGGGCGCGAACTGGACCAATAAAACCAAGATCAGTAATAATTTTAGGAATTGTTCTTTTACCTTTTCCTTTGACATCAGAAATGTCTTTCGAATCGAGTTCATTCTTCTGATCCACTAGAAGTTTACGCATCAAGACATCTGTATCACCACCTGAAACAGGAGTAGCAATAAGCTCATTGTTAACAAAAACGCGCCCATAGTCGTCCAGATGCATTTTTAATAGCGGCTGCTTGGATTGCGCATCATCGTGGAGAGCAATGGGGCTAATCGGCTGTGTGTGATTTTTAGAAACAGAAGCCAGCTTCACATCAGCAACCGCAAAAAATTCCTCAAGACCTTTGATACGATGCCGTTTCAATTCGTCAGAAGTTAAAGGCCGCTTCTCCTTATATCCGAGTCTTCCACCATGCCATTCATCGGGAAGACCCCATTCGGGAAAAAAGTAATGCTCCGAAAAAATGTTCTTCAGAATCAGTGTCAATTCCTTATAAAGCTCCTCTCCGATTGATGACTTGATTCTTGCCAGATAAACCTCGACTTCTGCCTTATAAGCTGAGTATCGAGCCCATTCATCTTCCGGTTTTGGCATGCGAAATTTTATTTCGAAAAGCTGATCTTCAGGTAATTTATCAGTCCCATCGGAATCTCTCCTTTCATCGAAGTATTCTTCGACATGCTTTTTGACCAGTGGCAGGACAAAACACCGAATGCCCATATACCGTTGGCCATAGATATTTGTATTCTCATCGAACGACGAGTTGTGTTTCGGATAACCGGGGCAAGTATAGGAAAGCTGAAAGACGGCATCTTTATGATGCTCAATTTCATCACTCAAACCGATTTGATTTTTTAACCTTGCGATGAATTCTTTGAAACGCACACCGTAAACGTAGTGCTTTTCTGGAGGCTCATGGTACTTCGGAAAATTTTCAGAGAAATCCGCTATCTTGCCGAAAATCTCTCTCTTTGTAAGCGGCTTTCTCTCTTTCATGCTCATATTGCCAAAATTTTAGCAACCCAGTGACATAAACAAAAGTGCCGTTCCTTTGCCCAGTTACTTCCTTGCCTGATGTGCCTTCGAGCGGGGGTTTGTACCCATCTCTCGCCTTAACCGCAAGATGTCGCTTGCGAGAAAAATTTTTCCGCCTGAGGTTTCCTCGAATCGCAATCCTTTCTTACGGACGATGTCGTGAGCACGCTGAGCAGATATGCCTCCAAGGCACTTTCGTACATCTCCGATGGCCATAAGTTTGGGTAGTTGTTCCATAGACCTTGATTTTTTAGGCTAATACTCAAGTTGTGTTCTAGATAGCTGATGATTGTGAGCTTGATGATCATCAAGGTAGTAGGTAACGTGTCATTCATTATGAGAATGTGCTCTTACACATATTTCAGCTTTGCCTAATGCCGACCCTGGACTGGATCGGCAAGCAGGCAGTCGTGAATCACGACAAAGACGTGCCGTTTCGTCTCCTGAAACAGGACCCGAAATTGTCCGTGGGTGACTCACAAAATCTCATCATCAAAGGTGATAACCTCGAAGCACTCAAGGCACTCATGCCATACTACGTCGGCAAGGTGAAGTGCATCTATATTGATCCGCCGTACAACACCGGAAACGAGAAGTGGAAATACAACGACAATGTGAATAGCCCCCAGATTAAATCGTGGCTAGGGAAGGTCGTGGGAATGGCTGGAGAGGATTTGAGCCGAGACGACAAGTGGCTATGCATGATGTATCCGCGTCTGAAATTGCTGCATGAACTCCTCGCAGAAGATGGTGCAATCTTTGTTAGCATTGATTACAACGAGGAAGCGAACCTGCGTTTGCTGCTCGATGAAGTATTTGGGCGCGAGAACTACCGAAATACGTTCATTGTCTCTCGGGTGAAGAAAAACATTCGAGAGCGAGAAAGGGTGAAGGCGCTGAATTTTGGTCATAATTCCGTCGTTTTTTACGGAAAGTCTGATCGGACACTCATCAAACCTCCCACAAGAAAACAGGATAAGAAACAGCGATGGCATGCATTCGATGCGCCGGGCATTCGTCCAACAATGGAATATGATTTGTTTGGCCATCGCCCTCCCAAGGGTCGCCATTGGATGTATTCCGAAGAAAGAGCGAAAGATCTGATATCGAAGAAACTCTTACAGCCGAATCCAAAGAGCGGAAAACCACAATATCGTTTAGAGGAATCGTCGGAAACGCTTCTGGATACCAATTGGACTGATTTGCAGGAGGCTGGGTTCGATTGGAATTTTGCAAACGGTGAGAAGAACGTTGAGTTGATGAAACGCATCATTGGTATGATCTGCGGAAAATGTGATCTTGTCCTCGACTCGTTTGCGGGGAGTGGAACGACAGGCCATGCAACACTGCAAATGAACAAGGAGGACGGTGGCACTCGAAAATTTGTTCTTGTGGAAATGGAATCAGATATCGCAGAAAGAATCAGTGCAGCAAGACTGAAAAGCGTAAGCCAAGGATGGGGGAAATACGAGCCAACAGGTGGTGGCTTCCAATTCATGCGCCTCGATACCACACTCTTTGACAAAGACGGAAAGATTTCCGAACCGGTAACATATCTCGATCTTGCCCGGTACGTGTTCTTCACGGAAACACAGCGTGATCTCGATGAAAAGAAAATGAAGAAGCCATATATCGGGGAATGCGATGAAACGGAGTATTTCCTGTTTTTCACGGAAAAAGGAAAGAACACCTTTGCGCGGGAGGGACTCAAGAAACTACCGAAGAACGGGACCCGGAAAGTTGTTTATGCCGACCGGTGTCTGCTTTCCGAGGAAACACTGCGAAACCTCAATATCGTTTTCAAGCAGATTCCATATCAAGTGAAGCTCTACTAATTATGCTCGAACTCAAGAAATACCAGCGGCAATGCGTGGATGATCTCACGGGCTTCCTGCGGGAAGCGCGGAAAGAGGGCGATCCGAACATCGCCTTCTATAAGCGTACCGGGAAGGCATACAACGTCCTCCATGGCGATCCGAAGGCTCCTTTTGTATGTATCCGGGTCCCGACCGGCGGCGGGAAGACGCTGATTGCCGCTTATGCCGTAAATGTCGCCTTCGAGCACTTCTTGCTGGAAAAGGAGGAAAGCGGGCTGGTGCTCTGGCTGGTTCCGAGTGACACGATACGCACTCAAACTCTGGCGCAGTTACGGGACAGAAATCATCCTTACCGGGAAGCACTGGATTCTTTTTTTCTCTCCCGCGTGCGTGTGATGGACATCGTGGAGGCGCGGGGTATCAAGCCATCCGATATTTCCGAAAATCTCTGCATTATCGTTACCACACTTGCCTCCGTGCGCCGGAAGGATAAGGAAGGACTCAAAGTGCATGAAGAGAACGGGGGGCTTATGGAACATTTCCGGGATGTTTCCGGTATGGACTTGCCCAAGGACGAAGCGGGACTTGTGACAAAATCCCTCGCAAACGTCATCAGAATGAACCGGCCGCTGATGATCCTGGATGAGGGACATAACGCGCAAACCGAGCTTTCCGTGGAGGTGATCAAAGAGTTCCTGCCTTCCTGCATCGTGGAATTCACGGCTACCCCGCTCAATGGGAGCAACATTCTTGTAAGCATCCCCGCCGTACAGCTTAAGCAGGAAGAAATGGTGAAAATACCAATTCACCTGACGAATATCACCCAATGGCAGGAAGCTGTGAGGGAGGCAAAGGAAAAACGCGATGAGCTTGAGAAGATTGCAAAATTAAATATGAAGAAGTCAAAGGACTATGTCCGCCCCATTTTGCTTCTGCAAGCGGAAATGGAACAGGAAAGAGAGGGGAAAATCCACGTCCATACGCTCGTGGCTTTTCTGGAAAAGGAATTGAAAGTGAAACGGGAGGAAATAGGGATCAAAACAGGGAAAGAGGATGAATTGAAACAGTATGCCGATTTGAAGGACCCGCGCTGCCCCATCCGTTATATCGTGACGTGCAATGCTCTCAAGGAAGGGTGGGATTGCAGCTTCGCTTACGTCCTCGCATCGGTTTCCAATCTCGGGACCCGTCTCGGAGTGGAGCAGCTCATTGGGCGGATTCTGCGCTTACCGCAAGCCAAGAGAAAAACGGAGGACGCTTTGAACCGCTCCTACGTGTACACCTCTTCCCGGCGTTTCGATGAAGCGGCGCAGATCGTAGTTGAGGGATTGCAACGCGAGGGCTATGACAAGAGCGACGTGATCCGCAGCGATAGCGGGGAGCAGCGCACGGAGTGGGAGACGGCACGAACAAAGTGGAAGGCGGAATATTGCCTCCCGCTTCTTGCCATCGACGGTGAGCCGCTGGACTTCTATGACCTTATCCCCGAAGACTTCACCCTCCGGGGACGAAAAGGAGCGGTGGCGCTGCTTGAAAACGTGGAAAACCGGACATCGCTCATTGATGTGCAGGAAGACGCGGTGATCTCTACACCTCAACAGAAGCTTGATCTACTTCATCTTTCCAAAGAGGAAACGCAAGATAAGCTTGTACGGTGGCTGGCGCGTGCCGTGCGCGAGCAGGCGGTTGATGTTTCTGATATGTCAACATTTATCGCGGGTATAGTCAAAGAACAGCCAGAGAAGCAGTCCCTTGCCGTCCTCTATTCTCGTAAATTTGCTCTCCGGGACGCCCTCACTTTGCTCATCCGTCGTCTTCTTACGGAAGAGGCTGAGCGCACTTTTGAAGCACTGTTGAAACAAAAGAAAATCACTCCGGGCAAAGAACTTTGGATCATACCGCAAACGCTCACACTACTTCATCCTTTACGGGAACCGTGGGAAAAACACCTCTTTGATAAATGCGAGGACTTGAACAATGAAGAACTGGAACTTGCCCGGCAACTCGACCGGCATCCAAAAGTGGAGTGGTGGTTTAGAAACGTGGTGCAGGACCGG
>Ga0155828_102_pt1 | contig 35468 bp, 27 predicted proteins | sample RifCSPlowO2_01_FD_107482 | JGI IMG/M metagenome (GOLD analysis project Ga0155828, IMG submission 107482) | Candidatus Peribacteria bacterium RIFCSPLOWO2_01_FULL_51_18
ACTCAGGGCGACCTTATCTGGCACAATCATCTGTGTCATTCCGGGCGACCTGAGCTGGCCGAAGGTCGCAAGCGTAACGCACGTTTTATACATTCTTGGCAATTTAACAATTTAACAATTAAACTTGAAGAAAATGGGAAAATCGCATCCTTCTGTAATGGTTTTCGGCACCTTCGACCGCCTCCATCCCGGTCATGAATATTTTTTGGACGAAGCGTCTAAACACGGATCGTTGACGGTGGTAGTCGCCAGGGACGAAAACGTGATGAAAATAAAGGGGCATCTGCCGGTCGAAAACGAAAAAAAACGGGCGAAAGAAATAAAGAAGGGATTCCCTGATGCAAAGGTGATTCCTGGCGACCCGAAGGATTTCCTGGGGCCGGTCAGGAAATTCAAACCCGATGTCATATTCCTGGGGTACGACCAAAAACTGCCGCCCGGACTGAAACGCAAAGACCTGAAATGCCGGATAAAGCGGGCCAGGTCTTACATGCAGCATAGATTCAAGAGCAGCCTTCACCGGCCTGTATGTGCTCAGGAATTGGCTGATATCAGGTAGTGTTCACATATAGCTGCAAACAAAAATCGCTTCACCTTCGACTCCGCAGCCACGGAGGGCTGCTGCTGTTTTAAAAAAAATCTTTTTCCACTCAGCAGCGCCCCTCCGCGGGCGCGGCAACTGCTCGTTGCCTTCGAATAGTCATTCAGCCAATTCGTGAGTAATTACGGCTCAAGGTAACTGCTCACTGACGCTGCGGATTATCGGGCGAATAAATTCGCTATTTTCCCCTTAGTTAACCGCCGATTTAAATCGGCGGTTAACTAAACACGAGAAAGCGGAATTTATTCCGCAAAGAGCTGCTGGTTGTTTCTCACAAGTTTATTTCAGACTCAGTGAGCGGTTACGGCTCAAGATATTGTAAATAGCAGCAAAAAATGATATAATGCCCTGATGTCAAAAATTCAAAAAACTATTTTTCTTATCGGATTTTTTTTGGCGGCTGTTCCCGCTCTGGCCCAGAGCCAGGCGGCGCCCCCGAACGTGAAAGAAGTATCGGCCCGCATCGAAAACGGTCAGCTGACAGTCAGATGGAAACCGGTAACCGATCCGGCCGGGATAAAAAACTACCGGATTTACTTCAGCCGCCAATCGATACTCGGGAACAACGGAAATTTTGACGATTTTGAATTCACCTCCGGGCCCGATACTTCTTTCACTTTTGATACTCTGCTCCAAAAACAGGGGAAGGTCTTCCTGGCGGTCATGGCCGTAAATATGGCCGGAGTGGAAAGCGAGGGATTTGAAACTGAGGCAACCGTGGACATAGAGCCCCAGCCGCAGGCAGGCAGCAGCCAAACCGCATCTTCTGTTCCTCCCGTTGTTTCAGGGTCGCCACCGATGCCGATGACCATACTGTCAGTGATGCCGCTCTCCTCGACGGGTTTGGTCATCACATTCACCAAGCCGGTGGATCCGTCGATAGAGATAAATCCAGCCATATTCCGCATAACAGCTTCGGGCGGAGTCACGTTGCCGGTTAACAAAGTCTCGGTCAAAAACGGCTACCTCGTGCTGGATACGGATCCTCAGCTTTCGGACGGTAATTATGCGCTGACTTTTTCTTCAGGAATACGCGCCAAAGACGGCACGTCTTCTCCGGCAGCGGGGCCGATTCCTTTCAGGGGTTTTGTCGATCCGGGAAAGATTGCCCCGGAACCCGTCATGCCTTCCGATCCGCCCGTGTCTCAACCTTATGGCCGGAATCCGTTTCTCCCGACACCGGACAATCCCGTCTTGCCCGGCTTGCCCATAAAAAAACCGGAACAGTCCAAAAAGCCGCTGCCGGCTTCGGGAGTGGGGCTGCTCGGGATCATGGTGGCCTCGGGGCTTGTGGCGGGGAAAATGCGGCGCGGACGGACAAAAACTTAGTTAAGATGTGGCATGGGCCTCCTGCCCATGGGTGCAGGTGGTGTCCCGCCCGTGCAAAAGTCCTGTGGAATTTTTCCGATTGCAATTGTTTTTTAGATCCAGCAGCGGCCTTTCAGGCCGCAGTGTCCGAGATTATTTGAGCAGTATAAGTAATAAAATCTGCGCCAGATGAAGAAATACAGATGAACATGTTTCGCATGGGCGGGGACGGCCGTGCCACATCACTAAGGCTTTCTTTTGAAATTAACTCAGTGTGAGAGCTCACGGTCGTATTGAAATGCGAAGCAGGATCAGTAAGCAGCTTCTTTCCCATTTCTTGACACAATCCGTTTTATTTATCAGATGGCATTTTTTCAATTGCTTTGATCCGGCTACCATGTACCATTGGCATGTCGCTCAGTATAGGTGCTGCTCCTCGTGATACGAGATCAAAGAGGGGCGACGGTTCCAATTTCAGCTTAACCGTTTGGTAAGCGCCAGTTGGGCGACAACTGTCGCCCCTCTTTGATCTGTTCCTCCTCCCAAATTATGGCAAATGACATCTACGCCCAATTCACACGGAAGTACGCGCTGAGCAAGACGTTGAGGTTTGAATTGAAGCCAGTTGGAAAGACATTGGATAACATGCGAAAGCACTTGGAGTATGATCCGGAATTGAGAACATTTCTGAAAGATCAGTGCATTGAAGATGCTTATCAGGCGCTAAAGCCGAAAGTGGATGAATTGCATCAAAGATTCATCAATCTCGCTCTTGGTTCAGCGCGTGCGAAGAGCATGGAATTTTCCCCGTTCTTCGAGATACGGAGGCAATTGCTCGAATTGAAAATGAAAGCCAAAGAGAAAGGCGTGGGCGACAAAGATATTCAAAACCTGGAAGGAGAATTGGATGGCGCGGGCGAAACTCTACGCAAGGCGTTCGGGGATATTTTTAAAGATGCCGGAGCACGATGGAAAGAGCTGTACGGGGCGTACGGATGGAAGAAAGGAGGAAAAGAAACAAAAGGATCGGCAGTATTGAGCTGTCCAGATGTTCTCAAAGTAATTGATGAGGAAAACGAGAAAAAAGAACTGCCCGAACAATGCGTCCGGGACGCCATAAAAGCATTGGAAGGATTCTTCACGTATCTTGGAGGCTTCAATCAGAACCGAGAGAATTACTACGAAACTGCCAAAGAAGCGGCGACCGCGATCGCCACAAGAATCGTGCACGAGAACTTGCCGCGGTTCACGGATAACGCCCTGACGTTCGAGTCGGGGAATAAGGAGTACCTTGATGCCTATCGATTCTTGAAGGATGCTGGGAAAGTAATACAGAGGAAAGACGAGAAACCTGTCACCCCGATCAGCGAGGCGATATTTTGTCAAAATTATTTCGGCAATTGCCTCACGCAAGAAGAGATCGAGCGATACAACGAAGAAATCGGCAACTGTAATCTTGTCATCAATCTTTACAATCAAACGGAGGATGAAGAAGGCTTCAGGCGGCTGCCTATTTTCAAAGTGCTCTACAAGCAAATCGGATGCGGAAAGAAAGATGCGCTCTTCTTCCGGCTGACTCACGAGAAAAAGGAAGACGCGGACGCGGCAAGGCGTGAAAATCCGAATAAGCAATTTGACTCGGTCGAGGAGATTCTGGAACGCGCGCGTACCGCGGGAGAAAAATACTTCCAACCGAATAAAACCGCGGATATGGACACACTTTCGGAATTCATCCGGTACCTGAAGGAACGTAAGGACTACTCTGGCTTCTATTGGTCCAAAAACGCTCTCAACACCATTTCCAACAAATACTTCGCCAACTGGCACGCTTTGAAGGATCGCCTCAAGGAGACAGGGGTGTTCAAGAAAGGTGGCAAGGACGACGAAGAGTATGTGAAGATTCCCGATGCGATTGAGCTGCAACCGTTCTTCGAGTTGCTCGATGTCACGAAAGATTGGCGGAAGACGCTCTTCAAGCTCTCTCAGCGTAATGGAAGCGAAGAGATTGAAAAAATGCGCATCATCGACAACGCGAAGACGCCACACGAGGCATTGCTTGGCATGCTCACATTGGACGTGGCGGATCGTGCCGAAAAATTCGTTAACGGCGCGGCTGGCGTGATGAGAGTGACAAGAGAGTATTTTGCCAATGCCGATAAGATGAAAGAGGAAAGGCGGAGAGTCTGGAAAGAGGAAATCAAGCAATGGATGGACCATGCGCTCGCGGTCAACCGTATGCTCAAGTATTTTAAGGTACGCGAGAGCAAGGTGAAGGGTGCGCCTATCGATGCGACGCTGACGAAAGCGTTGGGCATCTTGCTCTACGGCAAAGATGGAGATGCCGAGTGGTTCAAATGGTACGACACCTTGCGGAATTTTCTCACAAAGAAGCCGCAGGATGACGCCAAGGAGAACAAGTTGAAGCTGAATTTTGAGAATGGGAGTCTGCTTGGCGGATGGAGCGATGGTCAAGAGAAGAACAAAGCAGCGGTGCTCTTGAGAAAAGATGGCCTGTACTATTTGGGCATTCTAAAAAAGAAGAGTCTCTTTGATACCAAACAAGAAAATAATCCGATGTATGAGCATTTCACACAAGGATGTGAGAGGCTTATTCTCACCAACCTGAAGTTCCAGACATTGGCGGGTAAGGGATTTTCGAGAAAGTTTAGAATTGCATATGGCGCAATGGGAAAACAAGACCCTCAGAAAGCCATCATCTCCCTTCAGGACATTATGAAAGAGAGGTACTTGAACAAGTATCCGCTCTTATCACCAATTGCATCCGCATCGTACACAGACAAGAAAAAGTTTGATAAAGAGGTTCAGGAAGCTCTGAAAGAAAGTTATGACTGTAAATTCAGGAAAATAAATTGGAATGAGATCGAGCAGTATACGAAGTCGGGAGACATGTATCTATTCCAAATTCACTCCAAGGACTTCGCGCCTGGAGCATCGGGGAAAAAAGATCTACAGACTATCTATTGGCAATCGCTCTTCGACAGCAATGGCTCCCACCAATTGAATGGAGGAGGTGAGATTTTCTACCGGAAACAAGCTCTCCGCGACAAACATGTCAAAAAGGGCTATGAGCAGAAGCCGTGGATCATTGAATCGAGAAGATTCACGCTGGAGAGTGGGAAGTTCATGTTTCATTGCCCCATCAAACTGAACTACAAATCTTCCGCACAATCTGATCCCAAATACGCCTTTCCGTTCGTGAACAAGTACATCAATGAGCATTTTGCAGGGAATGCGGATATCTGCTTCCTTGGTATCGACCGCGGCGAGAAGCACTTGGCCTACTACTCCCTTGTTGATTCACGGGGGACAATTGTTGATCAGGGAACGCTAAATATCCCCTTCACGGACAGCAAGGGCAATCCTCGCACAGTGAGAGCTATCAAGCGCACCCTCGATAAAAACGGACACGAGTGGGTGGAGGAAGTGGAGTGCAGCAATTACAATGATCTCCTCGCCGCACGGGCCGGAGACCGCGACTATGCGCGCAAGAACTGGCAGACCATCGGCACGATCAAGGAGTTGAAGGAAGGTTATATTTCGCAAGTTATTCACAAGATCGTCAGACTGGCGGCGCTAGATTCCGATAAACCCATGTTCATTGTGTTGGAAGACCTGAGCATCGGCTTCATGCGCGGCCGACAGAAGATCGAGAAATCCGTATACAAACAATTCGAAGTGGCATTGGCGAAGAAGTTGAGTTTTCTCGTCGACAAGTCGAAAGACGGGAAATACGGCGAAGTTGGTTCTGTTACCGCCGCTTTGCAACTCACGCCGCCGATCAAGAATTTTGATGAATTGAAGGAGCGCGGCAAGCAGGCGGGCGTGATGCTTTTCGTGCGGCCCGATTACACATCACAGACTGATCCCGTTACTGGTTGGCGGAAGAGGATTTACATCGATTCAGGCTCTGAGTTGACGATTAGGAAGAAGGTCACCGAGTCCTTCGAGGACATCGCGTTCGATGGCAAGGACTACGTGTTCGTTTATAAGGATGTTGTTACCGGCAAGTGTTGGAGTATGTACTCTGGCAAAGATGGGGAAAGCCTGAAACGTTTTCACCGTGTTCGCAGCGTGGACAAAGACGAATGGAAATCGGAGCCACAAAATCTCGCAGAGATGTTAGATTGCTTGTTCAAGGACTTCGATAAAGATAGGTCGCTTCTCTCGCAGATTGTTGATGAGGGGATGCAGCCAAAGAAGGTCAACGAACACTCTGCTTGGGAATCCTTCAGGTTTGTTATTAAGCTTATCCAACAAATCCGCAACACGGACGGAGGCGATGGTGGTCGCGAAAGCGACTTCCTTCTTTCGCCAGTGCGCGAGCACGGTAACCACTTTGACTCGCGTCCATATTGGGACGAAGAGCAGAGAACTGGCCATCCGGCATTGCTGCCGAGTTGCGGTGATGCCAACGGCGCGTACAACATCGCGCGGAAGGGCATCATTCTCCACGAACACATGAAGAGAGATTTTAAGCTCTACGTGCGCGATGAAGAGTGGGACTCATGGCTTGCTGGAAAGGAAACTTGGGATAATTGGCTTCGGAATCATGAAAAGGATCTCCGGAAAACTCCCCGGAAAGGGGGATGATTTACTTTTATACGGACTCTCATATACGCAATGGAATCCTCTATCCCCATCTCCTTCCTTAACGATTTTCTCTTCTGCCCCAGATCGATCTATTTCCACAATCTGTATGGAGCGTTTGACGTGTCGGTCTATCACCATAGACCGCAGACTGAAGGGAGAATTCGCCACCGAAACATCGACGTGCAACGCTACTCCTCATCCAAACGCTATCTCCAGGGGCTGAGCGTCGCCAGTGCTTCGCTGGGCATCTGCGGAAAAATCGACATATTGGATACAGAAACAGCGACGCTCATTGAGCGGAAAACAAAAATACGGCATATCTACGACGGCTACCTGTTCCAGGTATACGCGCAGTATTTCTGCCTTACGGAAATGGGGCATGATGTCCGGCGTATCGCTCTCCACTCTCTGGCGGATAATGTCCGGCGAGAAATTCCGCTCCCCGATGACGGATGGGAGAAAAAAATGCGGGAACTTATAGGGGCAATTCGTACATTCGATCCCAACACACAGGGATTCACGCAGAACCCGGAGAAGTGCCGAGCCTGCATTTACGCGAATCTCTGTGATTCTTCCGCCGTTTGACTCCTTTCACCATGCTTTCCCTTCCGGATTTCCGCGAGAAGCAAATCGTCATCATCGGACCTGGCGAGGAAAAGTCCCTGCGCTTCAAGAATGAAAACCTGGTTATAGGCTCCGGCAAAGAAACGACGTGGCAGGTGTCATGCCACAGGATCTTCGCGGTATTCCTGATTGGCGAGGCCACGCTTACCACGCCGCTTCTGCGTAAAGGGCTGGAATACGGGATCAGCTTCGTACTGCTCACGCAAAACCTGCGGTGTTATGCGGTAATCGGTGCGGAAACGGCAGGAAACACCGTGTTGCGCCGGCGGCAATACGCCTGGGGCGATACGCTTCCGATGGCACGAGTGCTCGTGCGGAACAAGGTGGATAATCAGAGGAAGCTCCTGAAGGAACTGCGGAACAAGAGCGCTGAAACGAAGCTCGCGATTGCGGCGCTTGAAAAATATCTCCCGAAGATCACATTGGCTCGCGCCGATAAAGAATTGATGGGGTATGAAGGGGGCGCCTCCAAGGAGTTTTTCCGCGCATACTTCGCCGATGTCGGCTGGCGCGTGCGCCTGCCGCGTACGAAGTACGACATCACAAACACGCTCATGGATATCGGCTACACATATTTGTTCAACTTCACGGAAGCCCTTCTGCGTCTCTATGGATTTGATACGTATCTCGGTTTCTATCACAAGGAATTCTACCAGCGCAAATCTCTCGCATGTGATGTTATGGAGCCGATGCGGTGCATCATCGACAGACAGATCCTAAAATCATACAACCTTTCACAGATCAACGAGAAAGACTTTACGACAAAGAACCGTCAGTACGACCTCCGGTACAAGCAGGCCGTGAAATACACGAAGATGTTTTCAGAAGCTGTCATGGAAAGGAAAGAGGATGTTTTCTGTTATGTCCGTTCGTTCTACATGAGCGTAATGAAAGGGGAGGCTATACCGGCTTTCAATATTTAATGCTTCTTGTATCTTACGACATCACAAACGACAAAACACGTACGGCGTTTTCGAAATTTCTCAAGAAATTTGGACGGCGCGTTCAGTATTCGGTGTACGAAATACAAAATAGTCCCCGAGTGCTCAGGAACATCATCACTGTCCTGGAGCATACTTACAGGAAAAAATTCGGCGGCGCGGACAGCGTTATTATTTTTCAGGTCTGCGAGGGATGCAGAAAAAGAACGCTTCGGTTTGGCTATCCGAGCACGGAAAGCGGTGATATAGTTTGCGTGTAGCTGGTCATTCACACCACCGCAATAAAGCATAAATCCATATGTGGATATCTCATCTTGCAGACCATCGTCCTTATTTTCTTAAGAAGACCTCTTCAAACCAAAAAGTCGCAGCAACTGCTTCAGTGCTGTTTGCATCTTTTTGGCTTGAAGAGGCCATATCAACGGGTTCTGCATCCATATTGGATTTCTACTTTTGTAGATTCCTGCGGTACGGATGCTGATACAACATGGTTCTGCATCCATATTGGATTTCTACTTTTGTAGATAAGAAAACATTCTTGCAAAAGCCACTGCGGTTCTGCATCCATATTGGATTTCTACTTTTGTAGATGCGGACAGGTTGAAGCTCCTCCCGACGGGGTTCTGCATCCATATTGGATTTCTACTTTTGTAGATTCAACGGAGATTTCCGTGTCGCTTATGTTCTGCATCCATATTGGATTTCTACTTTTGTAGATCTCGTCAGTAAGAGATGGCACGGAAAGTTCTGCATCCATATTGGATTTCTACTTTTGTAGATTGCCAGAGGAGGTTGGTGGAAGTGTGTTCTGCATCCATATTGGATTTCTACTTTTGTAGATCACTCGTTAATATATGCTCCTTGTTTGTTCTGCATCCATATTGGATTTCTACTTTTGTAGATTAAATTCCTCGACCTCGGCCCGTCTGGTTCTGCATCCATATTGGATTTCTACTTTTGTAGATCGAATGAACTTGGCATGGACGTGAAGGTTCTGCATCCATATTGGATTTCTACTTTTGTAGATCGGATTACAAGACCTCGATATTTAGATGTTCTGCATCCATATTGGATTTCTACTTTTGTAGATAGAAAGTCGCTTGATGATTGCGGCGGCGTTCTGCATCCATATTGGATTTCTACTTTTGTGAACATGTTTCGCATGGGCGGGGACGGCCGTGCCACATCTCCTGGCTAATTACGACCTAGGGAACCTCTGAAAAATTGTTAAATTGCCAAGAATGTATAAAACGTGCGTTACGTTTGCGACCTTCGACCAGCTCAGGTCGCCCGGAATGACACACATGATTGTGCCAGATAAGGTCACCCTGAGTTAATCGAACGGGCGAACAATTTAGCCATTTAACAATTTAACAATTATGTCAGGGTAATACCACTTCGCGTTTAAAACGTTCTTAATCAGACGCGCTGGCGGTATGGAGTTCTTGGCTTGAGTAAACGCTACGCGGTACGAGATGATGCCGTTACGAATGACCGATTAGTTATGTTTTAAATGCAAAATGGTATCAGGGTAACAATAAAAAGCAATTAATCAGAGGTTCCATAGTCTTCACTCCATGGATTCCAAAGTCGCTTAACCGTTTTTCGAAATTCGCCTACGCTAAGTTCATGCCAAAATCCGGGAAGGCGGCGGCCACCGTCATACTGATTTTTTTCGGCCTGCTCGCCTTCCGTGAATGGCGTCTCGGACCCGATGGAAATCTGCGGCTCCATTTTCTCTCGGTCGGCCAGGGTGACAGCACGCTCGTGATCCTTCCTTCCGGGCAAAAAATAATGATCGACGGCGGGCCGGACTGGAGCGCGCTGGCCGAAGCCGGGGAAAAAATCCCTTTTCTCGACCGGCGCATAGATCTTTTGGTTCTTTCTCATCCCGACAAAGACCACATGCTGAGTTTCCCGGAATTTTTGCGGAGGTACGAAATCGGCGCGATACTGCTGGCGGGGGTAAAAGACTCAAACCCCAAGTATCTGGAAATCCTCGCGCTGTCCCGGGAAAAGAACATCCCCGTTATTATAAAAAAAGCCGGCGAAACCCTTTCTCTCCCCGACCAAGTATCGCTTTCACTTATTTGGCCGCCCAAACATCTGCCAAAAACTTTCGGCAGTGACGCCAATGAAGCTTCCCTGGTGATGCTTTTTAAATGGCATGATCACCGCGTCCTCTTCACGGGTGACATCGGCCAAAAAGTGGAAACAGCGCTGGTGGCAGCCAAGGCCGATCTGAAAGCCGATATTTTGAAAATCGCCCACCACGGCAGTCGGATGTCGTCTGCGACCGGTTTCTTAGTCGCCGTAAACCCTTCGCTGGCGCTTATATCAGTCGGCTCAGACAATACCTACGGTCATCCCCATCCGTCGATAATCAACCGCTTAAACAAGCTCGATATCCCGGTTCATCGGACGGATTTGAGCGGGTCGCTGTTAATTACATGGGAACGATAAAGTTTCTGGTTTTTAGAAACCATCAACTTCCCCAAGGCCTGCCATAGCGGCCTGACGCCAAATCAGATAAGCTTCTTTTGTGATCGCCATACTGATATTCGCCGGAAGGTCCAGGCGGTTTTGGCCGCTTCAGGAAAAAAGCTTTTTCCCGATATGCGGCACCACCCTCATCGAGGAGCAGATAAGGAGACTCCAGTCCGCCGGAATCGATGAAATACTGCCGGTCGCCGGCAGGCACAACCTCGCACTCGCCAGGAAAATATTCAAGCGGGAAAAGATCGTCATACAGGAAGACCTGAATCTGGGGATGCGCGGGGCTCTCCTCAGCGCTTTGCCGGCCTGCGGCAAAAAACCGGTAATGATCGTCAGCTCAAACGACGTGATCGATGAATCAGCGTACCGGGATTTGATAATGAAGGGCCGGACAAAAAAAACCGGCGGGCTGATACTGGCCAAACGGGTAAAAAAATATTTCCCCGGCGGCTATCTGTCGCTCAAAGGAAAAAAAATCATCGGAATCGTAGAGAAGCCGGGTGCCGGCCGTGAGCCTGGCGATCTGGTGAATATCGTGGCTCACGTCCATGCCTCGGCCGGTATCCTGCTGGCCGCCCTGAAGGCCTCGAAACCCGTCAAAGATGACGGCTACGAAACGGCTTTGGATCATCTTTTCAAAAAAGAAAGCTACGAAGCCGTGATCTATACGGGTCCGTGGCAGGCGATAAAGTACCCCTGGCATTTGCTGTCTCTCTTGCCGCTTTTTTTGCCGGCAGGCGGTAAGCCGCGCATAGCAAAATCCGCCCGCATACATCCTTCGGCCGTCATCGAGGGTCCGGTGGTCATCGGGGAAAACGTACAGGTTTTCGCGCATGCCACCATCAGAGGTCCGTGCTGCATCGGAGCCGGCACAGTGGTGGCTAGTAACGCGCTGGTGCGCGAAAGCTCCGTCGGGGAAAACTGCGTCATCGGTTATTCGACCGAAGTCGTCAGGTCCATAGTGGCCGGCGGCGTCTGGACTCATTCCAGTTATATCGGCGATTCGGTGGTCGGGACGAATACTTCGTTTGGCGGCGGAACCTACACCGGCAACCTGCGTATGGACGAAGGTGAGATATTTTCAAGCGTCGACGGCGAAAAAATCCCCACCGGTTTGAAAAAATTCGGGGCAGTTATCGGGGCGAATTGCCGCACCGGCATCCATGTCAGCCTGTCACCCGGCATAAAAATCGGTTCCGGCTCGTTCATCAGTTCATCCGCGCTTATCGCCGAAGACATACCGGATAACTCCTTTGTAAAAACAGAAAGCGTGAAAATGACGGTAAGGAAAAACAGGTGGGAGACCAGCATCGGGGATAGGGATGAATTTAGGAAGAAGCTATGAGCTAAAAGGGACCGAGGTGAAAATGTTAAGCACGTCGGTAACCTCGGTCTCTTCTGTCCCCTCGGCAACCTTTTTCCACACCCCCTGTGCATAAATCATAATAAGTTTGCCTGGTCATCTCCTGGGTTACCCACAGTCCTTTTGCTGTTTCTCTTGCAGAAGAGCTCATGTGCCGAAGACCTTTTCATGAAGCTGTGCATCCCTGTTTTCCACACTTTTTCCACATATCGGCCACACAAAAAAATTGCGCAACATGCGGGTGTTTTGGCTTTTTTACCGGTTTTTGTTGAGTATTTTTTTTACTCTCCCGCCTTTCTCCACACTCTCATTCATTATTTTTCCTTTTTTTACAACTCTCCCTTATTACTACTAATTTTTTGTAAACTTTTTTTATTGCTTTTTTAGTAATCAAAAGAGCGACAGTGGAAATTGTGGATTAACTTGATTCTAATCAAAACTTCCTCTTCAATCTGGTTATCATGAAATTTTCCTGCCGAACCGCGGATCTGCTTTCCGGCTTGCAACTCGTAAACCGCGCGATCGGATCGGACCAGGTGTTGCCGATCCTCCAAAACATTCTGATCCATATCGAGGGCAAGCGCTGCACGCTGAGCGCGACGAACCTGGAAGTGTCGATAGTGACCAGCTTCGAAGTAACCATCGAAAACGAGGGGTCGATCACCGTGCCGGCCAAGGCGATTTTGAATTTCATGCAATACAACCAGGACGATGAGGTCGTACTGGAGACCAGTGAGGGGACCCAACTGAAACTGGTTTCAAAGAGGGCGCGCGCTGTTGTGTCCGGAGAAGCATCAAGCGGCTTTCCGACGATTACCGGCATCCAAAAAGAAACGACGCTGGCATTGCCGGTTTTACCGCTTTTAAACGCGTTGAATCTGGTGACGTTTGCCTGCGCCAGGACCACATCCCGCCCGGTCATATCGGGGGTTTTTGTGCGTCTGGAAAAGGGCCAGTTGACGCTGGTCGGAACGGACAGTTACAGGCTTTCGGAGTACAAGATCGGCGTGGACAGTCCGGCCCGCGATATATCATGCATCATCCCGGCCAGATTTCTGGAGGAACTGAAGGCGGTGATCTCGCTCAATTGTGCCAAAACAGAAGATTTGAAAGACGGAGACAAGGGGAAAAAAGGTGAAAAAGCCGGCGATAATGTGGAAATATTTCTGGGGGCGCAGCAAATCGAGGTCCACATCGGCTCCACGAAGCTTTTGAGCAGGCTGATCGACGGGAAATTCCCGGACTATGTCCAGGTGTTGCCCAAAGAAAAAAACACAACGGCGACGGTGGCGGTGAAAGACCTGCTCGGCGACGTGAAACGCATGCATTACTTTGCCAAGGAACAAAACAACAACATCACTTTTGTTTTTGATAAATCGACGATCAATCTTTCAACGAAACAAACACAGATCGGGCGGGATGAATCGATAATAAACGCCAAAATCGAAGGCCAGGAAAACAAGATCGCCATAAGCTCGATCTACCTGATCGACTTCCTTTCCCGGATCGACGCCAAAGAAGTAAGGGTGGAACTTTCGGACAAGATGCACCCCGCGGTATTCCGCCTGGCGGACGGCGGTGAGTTCCTGCATTTGATAATGCCACTCAGGATGTCGGAAGACTGAACATTGAATTTTAAGTAAAATATCTGTATTATCTATTCAGATTTACGTCCTTAAACAGCTTCCTTCGTTTTACGGGGGAAGAGATGTTTGGCTTTAGATTGCCGGAGACGGCGCAAAATTACACGGCCGGCCGGCGTTATCACTCACTTTTTTTATCGGATGCAACCGTCGATTTGTATAGGTGAAAGAACCCATTTGGAACTCTCCGAGCTTCTGAAGGAAAAACATAAAGTGATAATTTCCGGACTGAGCAACGAAACCGCGAAAGCGATGATCGTAAGTCATTTATTGAACATGAATCCCGGGCCGGCCGCTATAGTGACCGAGAACGAGGAACATACGGAATCGCTGAATCATTGGTGCCGGTTTTTCATGCAACACCCTTTTCATCTCCGTTTTTCAGAGGAACCGTCTACTGAGGAGGTCGGATCGGCGGTCCGCATGATGCGGAGAGAAGGCATAGCCGTGATGGACCGGGCGACCTGGGACCGGCCGCTGCCGTCTTTCAGAGAGCTCAAAGAAAACTCGGTGACGCTCAAGATCGGTGAAAAGATGGATTTCACGCGGCTTTTTTCCACTCTGATCGATATTGGCTATGAACATTCGCCCGACCCGCATTTGCTGCCCGGCCAGTATCGCCGGACCGGGGAAGTGCTGGATATATATCCGGCGGGATCGCCTGGCCAGGCGAAGATCGTCTTCTCATTCGATCAGGTTGAGCAGTTGCGTCTTGACGATGCCGGGGGAAAAACAGAGAGACTGGATGAGTTGACCGTTTATCCTCTGGTTTGGGAAGAGACGCGCCTGCTAAAGGATCAGTTTCCCGAAGGGGCATTGCTCATAACCGATGAGCAGGAGGATATGGCGGTTCCGGAGAATATGCGTCATCTGGCGCTCACGAGTTTCCCCGAGGACACAGGCGAACATGTGCATCTGCGGTATCTCTCGGTTTTGAAATTTTATACACTGCAGGATTTCATAAACGACGTCCGCGACAAGCTTCATCAGGGATGGGTTCTGGTCATCGTAACCAAGCGCTCCGATGAATTGAAAAAAGTCCTGAGTGAGGAATCCATATCGTTTTTGGGCGCGCCGGCGAGAAAACCGGGAAGCATCACTATCGTAGATGCCCAGGAGGACACGCTGCTGCCGCACTCGTTGCAGAATCCTGACCTGAAATGCGCGCTCATCACCGACCGGGAGATCTTCTCTCTAAGGCGGGAAGCGCGGCAGCGTTCGGTGCAGCGTCTGGCGCTGGAATTTATCACCTCGCTGCAGGCCGGGGACTATGTGGTGCATATGGAGCACGGCATCGGGCAGTTTGAAGGGATGACCGGCAAAGTGGTTGACTCGGTGGAGCGAGAATATCTCGAAATCACCTATGCCGAAGGCGACAAGCTTTTTGTGCCGGTCGACCAGGCCGACAAGCTGAGCAAATTCGTTCACGAGGAAGGCTTCGAACCGGTATTGACCCGGCTCGGATCGGTCGAGTGGAAAAAAATAACCAAGCGGGTCTCCGAGGAGACCGAAAAAATCGCGAAAGAGCTTTTGGAGATTTATGCCAAACGCGCCAAGGCCAAGGGCTTTCCTTATCCGGAAGACAATGAAACCCAGCGGAAATTTGACGACGCTTTCCCGTATACCGAAACCCCCGGTCAGGTGAAAGCCATCGACGACATCAAAAAGGATATGGAAAGCGGACACCCCATGGACCGGCTGGTTTGCGGCGATGTCGGTTTCGGAAAAACCGAAGTCGCCATGCGCGCCGCCTTCAAGGCGGTGCAGGGCGGCAAGCAGGTCGCTTTCCTCGCGCCGATCACCATTTTGGCCGACCAGCATTACCGCACGCTTATTAAACGGGCCGAAGGTTTCCCTGTCCGCCTCGAGATGCTCTCGCGGTTCCGTACGACAGCGGAACAGCAGGTGATACTGGAGAAACTGAAAGACGGCCGGGTGGATATAGTGGTGGGGACGCACCGGTTGCTGCAGGATGACGTCGATTTTTTCAATCTCGGACTCATCATCATCGATGAAGAGCAAAGATTCGGCGTAAAACAGAAGGAAAAGATGAAATCACTGCGGGCGTCAGTGGATGTGCTGACCATGACGGCGACCCCCATTCCGCGGACGCTGAATATGGGCCTGCACAAACTTCGGGACATCACGACCATCACGACCCCGCCGCCAGGGCGGCTGCCCATCATCACCGAAGTCCGCAAATACTCCGACGCCCTGGTGCGCGAAGCGATACTGAAGGAGGTGGGCCGCGGCGGTCAGATTTATATGTTGCATAACCGGGTTGAGACCATCGACGCATTCGCGATGAAACTCAAGAACCTGGTGCCGCAGGCATCGTTTATAGTCACCCACGGGCAGCTGAAGCCGGAAATCCTCGAAGAGCGGATTTTGGACTTCAAGAACGGGAAATACAACGTACTGGTCAGCTCGACAATCATCGAAAACGGCATCGACCTGCCGCGGGCGAATACGCTGATCGTTAACGAGGCGGAGAAGTTCGGGCTGGCGCAGCTATATCAGCTGCGCGGCCGCGTCGGCCGCGCCACCGTGCAGGCCTATTCTTATTTTTTGTACCATTCGCAGCGGCTGAAAGATGACGCCAAAAAACGGCTCCGGGCGATAGTCGAGGCCAGCGAGCTGGGCTCGGGCTTCCAGATTGCCATGCGCGACTTGGAGATCCGCGGCGCGGGGGAGATACTCGGCGCCAGCCAGTCCGGCAACATGCAGACCGTCGGGGTCAGCCATTACCTGCGGCTCCTGAAAAATGCGGTGGAAGAGCTGAAGGCCGGCGGCAAGCCCGAGGAAGAAATCCAGGGCACGGTGGAGATAATACTGCCCTTCGAGGCGCTGCTGCCCGGCTATTACATCCCGGACGAACAGGAAAAAATAAACGTTTACCAAAAACTGGCAGGCAGCGAGGACGAAGAGATGCTGCAGGAATTCGAGGAGGATCTGAAGGAGGAATACGGGCCACTGCCCAGGCCTTCGGAAAACCTGATACGAATACTGCGGCTCAGGATGGCCGCCCGCCGGGCCGGCGTTCAGCGGATCAAGATGGAAACGGTTTCTTCAAGCCGTAGGGATCTGATCTTGTCTCTTTCGCCACGGGTTACGGCCAATGAAATAATGCAGCTTTTGCAGCGCTGTCCCCGGTGGCGCATCAGCGGATCGACGCTGCGGCTGGATGAAATAGAGATTGAGAAAGCCGCCGGGTCAAAAGAATGGCTTGATGAATTGACCGAACAGGTAAAGGCTCTGGAAAAGAATAAAAAGGAGAAGAGTAAAAAGGAATCCCAGGCAGAGGCGGTTGAGAAATAATGAAAAGGAAACCGATGAATCCGAGGCCGTAGAGACACCCGGGGCGTCTCTACAAAACCAATTACATTCCTTATTATACCATTTTGCATTTAAAACATAACTAATCGGTCATTCGTAACGGCATCATCTCGTACCGCGTAGCGTTTACTCAAGCCAAGAACTCCATACCGCCAGCGCGTCTGATTAAGAACGTTTTAAACGCGAAGTGGTATTACTCGGATCCTTCGATTTCTTTTCCAGGGTAAAATAAATTCAATGTCCGCCTTCTCGTTCATCCTCACCATCGTAGGGCTTTGCGTTTTCGAGACGATTTCCTCGATCGACAATGCGATCATCAATGCCGAAGTGCTGGGCACCATGCAGCCGAAAGCGCGGAAATGGTTCCTTTTTTGGGGGCTTCTGTTCGCCGTTTTCCTGATTCGCGGCACGCTGCCGTGGCTCATAGTCTGGCTCACGACGCCCGGCCTCGGCCCCATGGAAGCGCTCACCGCGACTTTTTCAAATGATCCGCGCGTGATAGCGGCTGTCGAGCATTCCGCTCCGCTCTTACTCGCCGGCGGCGGGACTTTTTTGGTGTTCCTCTTTTTTCACTGGCTGTTCCTCGAGGACAAAAATTACGGTCTGCCGCATGAAAAGTTTTTCGTCGCCCAAGGGGTCTGGTTTTACGCCGTTGTTTCCATACTGCTTTCGGCAATCGTCTGGTTCGCGCTCAAAACCGACCCATTGATGGCCTTCGGCGCGGTGGTCGGGTCGACCGCTTTTTTTATAACCCACGGGTTCAAGGAAAACGCTGAAAAAAGCGAAGAAAAGCTGCTCCAAAAAGGCCGCTCGGATATCAGCAAGATTTTCTATCTCGAGGTGATAGACGCGACCTTTTCGATCGACGGGGTTCTCGGCGCTTTCGCTTTTACACTCTCGGTGCCGCTGATTTTGATCGGCAACGGGCTGGGTGCGATCGTGGTCCGGCAGATCACCGTGGGCAATATCGAGCGGATCAAAAATTACAAATACCTGAAAAACGGAGCGATGTACTCGATCCTTTTTCTCGGTGCCATAATGCTCTTTGACGCGTTCGGTGTGGAGATCCCGCAGTGGGTCTCGCCGGTCACGACATTCACCGTTATCGGTTATTTCTTTTGGAAGTCGAGGAAGGCTTTATTCAATGCCTAAAATATCTCTGTGATACCACTTCGCGTTTAAAACGTTCTTAATCAGACGCGCTGGCGGTATGGAGTTCTTGGCTTGAGTAAACGCTACGCGGTACGAGATGATGCCTTACGAATGACCGATTAGTTATGTTTTAAATGCAAAATGGTATCACCCTGCAGTCCGTGATCTCTGTATTTCTCGGGCAAGGTCTCTCCGGAAGCGAGCATATCGATGACGGTAGCCAATTTATCCAGTTTGTACACCGATTTTCCAAGACGACGGAGATCTTTACGGAACCCTTTTGTGTACTTACGAAAGTATTGTTTCACTGTTTCATGATATCTTTAAACATCGCTTTCGTGGATAAGTATCTCTTGCCATGTTTCTTTGCCCATGCCATCTCCTTTAATATTCTGGCCTCTTCCTCGGGGGTAAAGCCGTTTTCTGTTACGATCTCGAAAGGAATCCCTTTTTTTTCAATGATTCGCACTAGATAGATATTTATTGCAGTGGACAGATCCATGCCAAGTTTGTTCAGGATCAGCATCGCTGTCCGTTTTATTTTTTCATCTGTTCTGACCTGGATCGTTGTCATGGTTTCAATATATATGGGAGTTATTATGATGTCAATACATTGTCATTACAAATGGCTTACCAGCCGTAGCAAAGAGGACATGACTGATGGCTGCGCCACGTGATCGCGTAGCGATTTTACGTGGTGGTCCTGGCGGGAATCGAACCTGCATTTACCCCTTAGGAGAGGGTCGTTCTATCCGTTGAACTACAGGACCAGACGAAATGAAAAATGAACAATGTACAATGAACAATGTTTTTTTGGCTTAGACAAACCAAACATGAGTCTTTCGTAATTTTACATTGTACATTTTACATTGTACATTTATTTCAGTATCACCACCTGCCTCGAATCCGTCGGCAGGGTGGAGGGCTTGACCTTCAGCTCCGCTAGCGGCTCTATCTGGGTCAGGCCGCAGACTTTGGCGACTCCGGCGAGATCCCCGCCTTTCACTTCGAAGAGCAGTATCACCCGCGGGTCGGCGGCTTCCACGAGCGCGGTGATTTTTTTCGGATTATCGGCGGCGAGGACCAGCACGTCCACGTCGCCCAGCTTCTCGAGCTCCGCATCGTTCCAGTCCAGCACCGGAGTATCGATGAAGCCCATGCGGAGCCCGCCGGTTACGCATGAATAGGATATCTGGCGGCCAAGCTCCTGGCCGATGGCGCGGACGGTGACGCCCGAGAAGTCATATTCGCCGGGCCAGCTGAGGATCTTTTTGCTTTGGAGCTCTTCCTCCGGATGGCTCAAAAGAGCCCAGGCGTCCTTTGGCGGCTGGGACGGGAAAACAATGAATTCGGCAGTCTCGGTCGAGACTTTGCAGGCGGCGTGAGGGGCGGAGGAGAGGGTGATCATAAGCTGGGAGACTATAACACGAATTGAACGAATAATTGATAATTGACAATGAACAATTGACAATTAATTCAAGTCGAGAGAGGAATGAAATTTGGGGGAATTTTCAATTGTCAATTTTTTTAAAGTTCTTCTCTCACAATATCCGCCCCCAGTGATTTCAGTTTGTGTTCCAGCCGGTCGTAGCCGCGCTCGATGTAACGCACATCAGTCACGATTGTCTCGCCCTCGGCGCAGAGCCCGGCCAGCACCATGGCGAAACCGGCGCGGATGTCATTTGATGGCACCTGGCGGCCGTGGAGCGGAGTCGGGCCGATGATCAACGCCTGGTGTGAATTGAGTATTTCGATCGAGGCGCCCATCTTTTCCAGCTCATAGAGGTATGCCATCCGGCCTTCGAACAGCACCTCGAAAATACGGCTGACTCCGGTGGCCTGGGTCAGAATGACGCCGAACGGCGCCTGTAGGTCAGTCGGGAACCCCGGGAAAATATTGGTCTGCAGACGGACGGCGTTGAGCCGGGAATTCGTTCCGTCGATGAAAAGTTCGTCGGCTTTATCCCAGGAAAATTTACCGCCTGCGCGGCGCAGCGCGTTCAAAAAGAAAAGCAGATGCCTGCGCTCGGCGCCCTGCACGGTGATTTGGCCGCGGCTGGTGATCCCGGCCAGGATCATCGCTCCTGCTTCCAGGTAATCCGAGGTGACTGTGTGTTCGGTTGCATTCAGCCTGGAACCTCGGCCGCGGACAGTCAGCGTGTGCGAACCGATGCCGCCGACAGGCACGCCGGAAGCGGCCAAAAAACGGCAGACGTCCTGGACATGCGGCTCGGATGCGGCCAACTCGATGTGCGTTTCTCCGGGCAGGAGCGCGGCCAGAAGCAGCAGGTTTTCAGTCGCGGTCACCGAAAATTCCGGCAGTATCACCTCGCCGGCCCGGGCTCTTCCTTTGAGGTGCAGGCACGCATCGGTGCTGAGGTCTTTTATCCCCAGCTGGGCGAAAGATTCGATATGCGCGTCCACCGGCCGCTTGCCCAGCACGCAGCCGCCCGGGTAGGACATTTTAACTTCACTGAAACGGGCTAAAAGCGGACCCAGCAGGACTATCGATCCCCGCAGCTTGGAAACCAGCTCATGGGTAATCGGCCTATTTTCCAGCCGGTCGGTATTGATGCAGACGATTTCGTCTTCCCGGTGGATTTTAGCACCCAGAAATTCCAGTATCTTGAGCATGGTGGAAATATCCCTGAGCCTCGGCACGTTTTTGAAAACAGTGTCGCCCCGGCAAAGTATCGATGCGGCGAGCAGCGGCAGCGCGGCATTTTTCGATCCGCTGATCCGCACCTCGCCCTCGAGCGGAGTGCGGCCCTGGATACGATATTGGATATGGGTTTCGGGCTCCTCTCTTGGGGCTCGCATTTGTTCGGTTGCCTTGCGTATCAGGTCTCCGGAAATGACTGCAGTTTCTTTCTCCGGACGCACGGAAAACCCGCGACTTGGTTGGCGAGGGGAGGGCATGGGGGAAGGATAGAGTAAACCGGAGTTTCTCACAATTCAAGAAGTGGTGTTTTAGGGTTGGGGCTTGGGTTAGGGTTGGAACAAACTTTCCAAACCCCAATCCCAACCCTAACCCTTTTTCTTAAGAAAACTTTCAGCCAGCAATAAACCTGCGCCGATGGTTATCGCCGCATCGGCCAGGTTGAAAACCGGGAACGAGCCGACTGAGATGAAATCCGTGACTGCGCCGATAAGCGCGCGGTTAACCAGGTTGCCGACTGCGCCGCCGATAATAAAGCCGAATGCCACGGAAAGGAATTTGGTCAGTTTGGTTTTAACCGCTATAAAGCAGACCGCGATCAAAGCGCCGGCCACCAGTATTTCCTGAAGCGGCGAAGGCAAGGCGATCGAGAAAGCGATGCCGCGGTTATGTGAGAGGCTAAGCTGGATGAATTCCCCGATTATCGGTATTGCCGAAGTCATCTGTTCGGCGATGAGCGCCGCGCCGAGCGAGGCCGAGGCGGTGACCAAAGCGACTGAAGCGAGGAGAAGCATTACCATAAAGTTCAAGGGGAGAGACCAATAACCAGAAACTTCAAGACGTTCCATGATATAGTACGCGCGTGACGGGAGCCGAAATAATCGCGCACTGGCGGAAACGAGCGGCGGAGTCTCTGCGCGTAGCGGAGCGCACTCATGAGGACGGTTATTTTGCGCATGCGCTTTTTAATTGCCATCTTGCCGTAGAGAAGGCTTTGAAAGCGAGATTCATGGAGGAGCACCAGGCCGAACCCCCGCCGACCCACGATCTTTTTTTTGTGGCCAAAAAACTGAAACAGCCGTGGACGGAGAACGAGAAGGAGCAGCTCGGATATCTGACGCAATATGCCGTCGCCTCCCGCTACGACGATCCTCATTGGGCGCAACATGAGGCCACGCAAGAGAACAGCGCCCGTTGGATCGCGGTCGCCCGGGTTTTCCTTTCCATTTTGCAGCCATGAATAGGGAAGACGGCATGCGCATTGCCCGGCGATTCAAGCGGCTGCTTCTGAAGCGCGGTTATCCCGTACAGCGAGTCGTCCTCTTTGGTTCCGTGGCCAGAGATAGTGCCCGGACGGAGAGCGACATTGATATCGCAGTCGTCACTCTGCCGTTTCTTAAGTCTCAGATGCAGGAAAACGTAAAGGTATTTCTCCTGAGCAAAGACATCGATTTGCGCATCGAAACCGTGACACTCCACCCCGAGGATTTTGACCAACCGTTCTTCACACTGGGAGCCGAAATCCGGCGCACGGGGATAGATGTGTAATCACAAGGAGATATTTTCTGGTTTTCTTTACAAGCTTCGCGCGCTTGAGCTCGTTTCCGCCAGGCACGCCGGGATCAGTTTTTCCTCCATCGAATTGTAGCGGCCCTGCCCGGTCGAATAATCGGGCGAGCAGTAGTCCCGCCAGAAACCCGGGTCTGCCGATTCCATGGAAGGATCGCAGAAACATTTTTTCTGCGCCTTGTCTTCGACGTAAATGCCGCTGACATAGGGCTGGCACCAGGGATTGAAAGTCCGCTTAAGCACCGAGTCCAGAGTCTTTTGGCACGGGCCGTCGACGCAGGAGCGGAGCAGGAAATAAGCGAGGTCCGGTATGTATTTTTCCGGCAGAAAACCGGCGTCTTCATCGGGGGGACCGGCTGCGTCCGAAGCCGGGGTGACGATATTTACGAACGCGTCCACCGCGTCGGTGAAATCCTGGTTTGTATCCCGGCCGAGGGTCATGGCGTCGCGCGAGACCGCTTCCAGTATCCCCACTTCGTTTTCGATGTTGGCCGACACGTCGCGGCTTATTCGCGGGTATTCACGCTGAAACTTGTAGTTGAAGAAATAGGTTTCGGCCGTGAGGGTCGTGATGTCCTGCGGCAGGGGACGACTGCGGCCGATCTGGTCTTTGCGCTGGATGAAAGCCCGGTCCAAGATGGCTGGATTCGGGTTCGTCAAAAACAGGTCGTAAGTGTTTCGAAGCAAAATCCCCAGCGGCAGCCTGGAGCTGTCCTGAGGGTCGTATGATCCGCCGGGATTCAAGTTTATCCGGTCGAAATAATCGGGGGCGCCGATGAAGATCGATTCCAGAAGCGATGCCGGGTTGTTCGTAGCCATGCCGCCTGGGAAAGCACCCGAGGCCGCCTGTGGCAATGTCGGCCTCAGGCATCCGCTTTTCGCTTCGTGCGGCGCCATGGGGGCGGCGGGATCGAAGGCCGATAGCGGCCATCCAGGGAAAAGAGTCAAAGTGTTTCTTATCTGGTTGTATAAAGTTTCCGAATAAGAACGCGACGCAGTCAGGAAGTTTTGCAGGCTTGAAGATTCCTGCATAAGGAGCGGATCACCATTCAGCATCCCCAAAACCGTGGAGTCGCAGCCGTAGCTCCGGATATCGGTGACCGGGACGGGATCCGGAATCTGTGCGCCGGATGCCAAAACATATCCGTAAGAATGCGGTCCGTAATCGGTGGTGTAGGGACAAATTGGCGTGCTTGAGTTGCTGTCGTCTACCGGCTGCGACGCGCTCTGCCACAAATTTAAATCATGGAAGGGATATCTGTATGCCAGGCGATCATCGCGGTAGGTCGGATTTTCACCGCCGAGCATCAGCGAAGCCATCGCTCCCGCGACGAAGCCGTAATTGTCGCGGGTCGCCCCGGCTTCTTCGAGCCGGCCTGCGCCTATCGCGGTATTGAGTTTTCCCCGCAGTATTTCGAGCTGTGCCTCGAGCAGACGCCGGTCGTATTCGAAACAGACGGTCTGTTCGCGCAAAAATTGCGATTCCATCGCCAGATCCCGCACGGTCATGATCCAGAAACTAGCCATCGATTTGGTGCTCTGGATCGCGGCTATCACGGTGTTCGGCTCGGTGTTTGTGCCGCCCAGTCCGGACGCCATGCTTAGGCCTTCGTTTGAACGCTCGATGACTTTCTGGACCCAGGGGGAAAGCGCTGTTTGAGCGTGGACGGCGATTGGCATCATAGAAAAGAGAAGGCCGGAAACAATCGACAATTGACAATTAACAATTGACAATTTTTTAAATTTCCAAGCCTGATTTTCCCGTAAATTTTTCAAGAGGAACTGGAGGAAGATTGGATGGGGCCCGTCCACGGGCAGGGGGTTTTGGTGAGCGGGCCGTTTTTCAGTTCGAGTACCAGGTTGGTTATTTCATTTACAAAATCCGTAAGCGCGCCGAAAACGATCCTTTGGACCTGGCCCGCCTGGTTCTCCGCCGCCCGCTCGCCGATGATCGCGCCAATCGTTACGATCTGCTCCTGGGCCGCTCCGGTAACGAGCGCATCCATACTCATCCCGTAAGCCGTGAAGATCTGTTCTATGTCGGGTGAATTTGCTTTCCGGTTGTTCCGGTAAGCGCAAAAGCCGGCCAGTGGATGGGGGGCGTTTCCGTTTTGGATACAGTAAAGCCGGGTGTAATCGATCGCCAGCAGATGGCCGATATATTCCGGGAGTGAGTAAGAGGTTATATGGGGTTCCGCGGTGTAGGTTCCCAGATGTGGATCTGGCCTAATGCATGCCAAAAAGGGCGAAGTCGCCTCATTTGCCAGCACGGTGTTGCGGTTTCCAACCAGCGTGTGACCCGACAGCGACTGGATCAGACAGTGTTCGATGTAGCAGGCGTGCGAGGAGACGGAGTCCTGATAGAAAATTTTCGTTTCCGGCGCGCAGCTTTTATTTAAGTCAGCGGGCTTGAGCGCCGGGTTGAGCTGGCCGAAATGCGCCGGATCTTCCACCGGAGTTCCGTCATCCAGGAAAAGTCTTTTCAGGTCCGCGCAACCCCGTGGGCCTGCCTGCGGGCTCTTTGTTTCGGGATTCGCGGGACATTGTTTGAGGGTTATGGCATTCGGCCCCGAGTCGGTGCAGCCTTCTTTCAGCCCCGGCAGGGGATGGCACAGATAACCGAAGCGGCCGGTAGTTCGGCTGCAGACCGGCGACTTTATGGCGGGATCATTCGGCGCCGCCGATCCGCCGTAGCTGAACGGGTAAGCCAGTGTTTCGCTCCCTGGCGCCAACCGGGGAAACTGGTCCGCCGGCTTGATATTCATCCGGATGAAGTGAACCGGATACTTATAGAATATTCCGATATCATCCCCCCTGGCCCAGAGCCCGATATTCGGAGTTTTCAGGCCGGGCATGATGAATTGGCCGATGGCTTCAGGATCTCCGGCGATCCCCAGCTTGCCGGCGACATCTTTCAGCGCCTGGCCCACCTGGTCGGCGATGCCTGAAAAATTCGGATCGGCCTCTCTCAAGTCACGGAAATAACCGTGCTGGTATCTCACTATCGCCCGATCTAAGTCCAGCGGACTCAGACCCGACATTATCGAGTCAAGCGTTTCCACATCTTTCCCGGCTGTATTATTCCACGGAAAGACGATTCCGCCCGTGCCGATCCAGGCGCGGACCAGGAGCATCGATGTCACCCCCATGTCGTACGCACGCCCGGGTTCGTCTGCGAGGGCCAGCTCAGCTCCGTCGGCGATGGTCAGGAGGTCGGTAGCGAGCTCGCTTGTGTCCTGCTCGGCGGCGATAAGAGCCAGGATGTCCCGCCTGAGGCTCATGCACGACTGGCCGGTAGCCATGCCGCCGGTGATGAATTCGATAGCTTCCCCGCTGGAGTCCACCCGGTCGGTGCAGAGCTTTTCCAGTTTGTATTCCAGCGCGTAATCGATATCCCCCGGATAGAGCCGGATGCCGTGACCCTGCCAGGTTTTCATTTCATCGACGACGAATTGCCGGATCATGTCGGTCGGATAAACTTTCCGGTCGGTGGATGCGGCTTCGGAGTAGATGGTGTCGTAGATGGAGGTTTGAGCGAAAACGCTTAGTGGGGTGATAGCGAAGGCTAAGAAGACTAATTGACAATTGACAATTGACAACTGACCCCACTTCGCCAAGGCTTCGAGGGGCGGGCATTTAAATTTAGACTTTGGCCTGGTTTCGCTTATATTATCTGAGATTCCTCTCTCCACCGCAGTGGAGAGAGGTGTCCCGCAGGGCGGAGTGAGGACGGGCTGATGATGGCGATAGAACAAATTCAAAAAAGAAAGGGAGGAATTATTTGTACTTCCGATCATGAATTGAAGTAACTGCGTCCCAGATCTTTGGCATGCAGCTGGTGGCATCCGCGATCAGGCTCATTTCAGCCCTGAAATCCATCGAAGCCCGGTGCAGACAGATCAGATTTCGGGCGGCCGCGTAATTCATCTCGTATGACCTGAGGACATGCAGCGTCCGCTCCAGAGCGACACGGGCGCGGTGGCGCTCGACGCTTATTTTGTCGCTAAAAGTTTCCGGCCGCGTGGCGAGATCGCGGATGGTGGTGCCGGGACAACTGGACAGCCCCACTCCGCCGCAGGGCTGATCGATGTCGTTATTCGATATCACCGCATCTATGTCGGCTTGCTGAAGGCGGACCAGTTTGCATTCGTATTCCCGCAGGTACTCCGCGAGCACCGAGGCAAACGATTCGAACAAGACCGGACGCAGTTTGTAATTTTGTCCGGAGAGAGCGGCGCTTCCATCGGGATAATGCCAACCGGGGAGACGGCTGGCCAGGGACGAAAGCTCGGGCATCGATTCCGGTTCGGTGCATTTCCAGAGGTCCGGCCTTTCGAAATACTGCTGGCGTTCCTTCACCACACCGGAAACTTTTTCATGGTATTTTTTCATCACAGCGGTCAGATTGTTCATACCTTCGAACATCGTCCCGGCGTCGCTGCAGGTTCTGAGACTGTCTTCGGATGACGAAGACACTCCGGGTCCGGAGAGGCCGACCAAAGCACCGCGGAAATCGACCTTCGTGAGCGCTACGACAACAGCCAATATCAAAGCCGTAAAAACCAAAAATTTATGCTTTTTCAGAGTCGCCGTAAAGCCGCTTATAAACCGCGTTTTCTTCATATGGAAATATCCACGGAGGAGGAAGACGAAGATTTGGAAGTCGATGACAAGCCCGAATTATCGGGGAAATCGCACTGGCCGATAAAACACGGGATCTGGTGCAGCCGTCCGAGCAAGTTGATCATGTCGCGTACCGGCTCCATCACGTATCTCGGAAGCTCTCTGGTCAGACGGTCTATCATCCCCGCAAACTGCATGGTCGCCCGGTAGCCGGAGTCGTAGGCCACGGCCAGCTGCAAAACCCTGCGTTCCAGCCTCAGCGAGTCTTCGATCATCTGGTTGCAGTAACCGGCCAGAGTCACGGCGTCGTCGTTCATCCCTGCATCGCTAGTATCGTCTCCCGCCAGATAACACTCGTCATAGCGGCTGACCGTGACTTGCGCGCAGCCGAGCGGGCGGACATCGAGCAGCCCGCCTTTCATCCCGATGGACTGGGCCATGGTTTCGCAGATGGCGACATCCTGGCAACGCAGTACGCGGTAGCTCTCTACGATCGGCGCCACCAGTTCCGATGTGAGCCGGCCTTTCGTTTCGAGAATCCCCAGTCTTTCTTCGGATACTTCCCCGCCGGTCAGGACTTTGAATTTTCCGTCGCGATCCTTGCGGCTGCCGAAAATATGGGACCGGAATTCATCATGGGTCTGGCTCAATTCGTTCACTATTCTGTTGCGGCAGGTTTGGGAGGTGGTTTGCTGGGCGTGAACGGCAACAGGGATGAGGAAAAGGAAGGCTGATAAAATGATAATTGACGATTGACAATTGACAATTGGCTTTTTGTTTTTGCCAACGGCCAATTGCCAACGGCCAATTGCCTTTAATTTCAAGGAGAGCTTCATTCCGAGTGGGAGAATAGATCAATATGCACCGGCAGCGTTATTCTCTGGAAGATGCGGTTCAGGATTTCCGTCGGCGCATCCAGGTACGGATTTTTCGTTTCGTCGGGCGGATCCAAAAAACAGAACGGGCAGGTTTCAGTCTGCAGCTTGTCGGCGAGCGTGTCGAAAACCCCGGTGGCATTTGTCACGAACCATTGCCAGCCGTAGCGGGAGGCGTCTTCGGGAGCCAGCGGCAGGCAGACCAGGTCTTCGTGGCAATCCATCCCCAAGGAGTTCGGGTAATCTTCATTCAGCCTGGCCACCCGCCCTCCAGCGTCCTCCAGCCGGATCGTCGACCAGCGGGAAAACATCCGGGCCAGTCTTTCTTTCAGGTCATTTTCGATATGAATGATTTTCCTGCGGTTTCCGACGCTGTCATCAGGCGCTATCTCGATGCTCGGCGAAAAACGGCAATACGCCCCGCGCATGCTGCTCCTGTCTTCCCACGGCCCATCGTCTGCAGGGGGCGGAACACCGGCCAATACCTGATCCTCTTCCAAAATCTGCGCGCCGATGTCTTTGCCGTCGATCCGCTTCCTGAATTCCCGCAGTATCCGTATGGCTTCGGCCAGGCCGCCGGTGGTTGCGGGAGTGAATGACGGCGGCGGGCTCGGCAGATTCACGGTAGGAACCGGGAAATTATCGAAGATGGTTTCATCCGGCAGAACGGGCAGATCGGGGAATTCTTCGGGCGAGGGCGGCACGCCGGCTGTCGGTGGCAGTGGCAGCCTGAGCTTCACCTGCACCGGCCAAAGTACCGGGACCTTTAGCCCGCCGGTCGAGAATCCCATTTCCGAAAAATCGATGAGCTGGTCATGGGGCTGCTCGAAATCCAGAGTCTTCAGGTCTTCGGGGAGATAATCCAGATTTCTTTTCTCGTACTGCCTCCGGTCGCCCCACCAGTTGTCGAGCAGCGAATAAACCGGGACGGAATAACGCTGGTTACCGCACCAGCTCAGCTGGCATTCGTCGGCCTGGAGCATGGCGCGCGAGATCTGTTTCCAGATCCACTGCAGTCTTTTTCTTTGGACGGTCCGTCCGTTTGACTGGCTCAGCGCGCCGGCGTTGGCCTGGTACCACTGCGCGATGTAATTTTGTATCTGCGTGTGTATGCCGGTCAGGCGGCCCAGGTGTTTTGCCAGCGCGTTTCGCATCAGCCGTTCCTTTTTCACCGCCTGCAGATATTGCTGCAGTTTGGCGATCAGCGGGTCGGCCATGCCGGAATAAGAAAACCGGTTCTCGAGACGGGATTGGCGGTCTTCCTGCATCTTCCACTGCCGCCATTCGAAAATCCTGGTGTTGATTTCATCTTCCGATGCCAGCGGCACGAGAAGCGGGATGCGCACTTCTTTCACCGGCGTCATCAGGTTCCGCGTGAGTGAAGCGAGCAGAAGACCCACATCTTCCGGCCCGGCCAGGAGCGTCATTTCGACGAGTCCGCTTGACTTGGAAGTCAGCCCCCGGACGTATTGGAACAGGGGATCATTTACGCTCAGTCCGACGACGAATTCGGAAGGCATCACCAGTTTTACCGTGGGATTGGAGGTCATTTTCAAAAGTTCTTTTTGCTGGTCTTCCCAGAAATTCGACAGCTTCCTTTCCGCAGTATCGTCAAACATGTCGGTCCTGATCCGGTCGGGCGTGGTCATCGCGGCTTTTTGCCTGGCGGGCAGCATGGTCCCGAATATTCCGGAGAAGTCGGCGGGGTTTGAAAAAGCCTTTTGGAGATCTTTCAATTTTTCGGCATCGACCATCGAGAGATTCGTCCGGTCATCGGCCACCCAGGGTTCGGGGACGGTTCGGGCGTCGCGCCGGACTTCTTCCGCCATGCGGGGCTTATAACCTTCTTTCTGCATGCGTTTATCCGAATCCGCCCACTCGGGCCTGTCCGGATTTTGCTCGTCATTTTTCTCCTCCCCGGTGAGATTGTTTTTTGATCCGGAGACGACGAACTCGCATTGCTCGTCGATCCGGTCCAGCACGCAGCGCTTCGGATCGTTTTCCAGGTAATACTCATAACACTCGGCGCGGACGTCCCATTCCTTCACGTTGTTCAGCCCGTCCGGATCGCGGTACTCGGTTATTTTGATTCCTGGTTCCTTGTACGAACCGGCGTAGTGCCGGTAGAAGGAGCTTTTTATCCCGTACTCGTATCCAAAGACACTTATGTTTCCGGATGAATCGCATTCCGTGAGCTTGCTGTCGAAAACAGGTATGAGCCGCACGCCGCACATCTCCGGTGACGCGGCCGTGGTCCGGCATTCCTGCCCGTTACATTCCTTCGTATAAGGATCATCGAAACAGTATTTTTTTACGGGCGGCCGGGGACAGGCCGGATTCGCGGCGGGATGCGGGGCCTGGGCCGACAGAAGCTTGAACCAGTCGTAGAGTTTGCGGCACCAAGCCGGCGTGGCCTTCGAATAGTCGTCGAAACGCATGCACCAAAAATGCGGATTGATGTCGATGTAACCGTCGCCGTCCACGACTTCCAGCGAGACTTTGCTGTTTATGTCATTTACATCGCCCTCAATTTTCATTTTCAGGTCTTTCCCCATTTTCTGCAAATCCTTGTCCTGCATTTTTTGGCCGTTTTTCTCTATGTAGATGCTGCAGGCCGAAATGTAACCCCAGGCCGAGTCCGGGAAAGAGTAATCGCCGCGTATCCCCAGTCCGCCGGTGGCCGAACCCAGCGGATCAATATTTTCCCTGCCGGCAACGTCGGGGCTGATATCCGGCAGGGGCACCGAGCCGTCTTTCACTTTGGTGCCGTCGACCGTCACATGAGTATCGGAAACGAAGCCGCCGCAATCGACCGACTCGATTTTATTCCTTACCTCATCCGCACCGAACCGCGCGTCCTTATATGACTGCGGCTCGTTCATCTTAGGCTTGAACCGCGCGGCCCAGACGACATCGATGCTCACGAGGAGCAACGCGGCCAAAAGAGAAAAAAGAATCCGGCGCGGCATAAAATGAGGGCAGTCTAATGATAGCAGTCCGTAAGATATAATTCGGCAACCCTGAAATTGTTGTAACTGCTCACTGACGCTGCGGATTATCGGGCGAATAAATTCGCTATTTTCCCCTTAGTTAACCGCCGATTTAAATCGGCGGTTAACTAAACACGAGAAAGCGGAATTTATTCCGCAAAGAGCTGCTGGTTGTTTCTCACAAGTTTATTTCAGACTCAGTGAGCGGTTACAAATTGCTAAATTGTTAAATTGTTAAACATCAACTTTCGTTCGTTTAACTTTCTCTGCCATAAAATAATTTTAATTTTATTCAAGTTCTTTCGTTTGCCTATACCTTTATGTGGTGTACGATCGTTCACATAAACAGGCTGAGGCCTCCTTTAATTCCATTCCCCACTCAGAGATGTTCTCTCTAAACCGCATCGACATCATCGGCTACCAGACACAGCCTTTACTCGTCCGTCAGACGCCATCCGGGACCAGCGTCACGGATCTTAATCTGGTGATCCCGTATTCTTTTAAAAACGACAAAGGCGAAACCCTTTCCGGCCGCAGCTTCCAGACTGTCACGCTCTGGGGCTCTATGGCCGATATCGCCGGCCAGTATGTCAAGCCGGGAGCACAGCTTTTTATCTCCGGCCGCCTGCAGACCGACAGCTGGGAAGATACCCAATCGGCCGAGAAACGCTCAAAAACAAAAGTTGTGGCTTTGGACATGATCTTTCTCGATCCGAAAGACGGACAGAGGGAGCCTGCGTCCGAAGCCGCGCCGTTGCTTCACTGTCTGAATCGGGCGCAAGTGATAGGAAATGTGACCAAGGATCCAGAAATGCGCACCACGACCGGCGGGCAGAACGTACTTACAATAGGCGTGGCGACCAACGAAAAGTGGCGCGACAAAGCCACCAAAGAAACCAAAGAACGGGTCGAATTTCATTCGGTAGTCATCTGGGGCGAGCTGGCTAAGGCGATTTCGGCATCGGTAAAGAAAGGCCAGCGGATTTATGTCGCCGGCCGGGTGCAGACCCGCACATGGGAGACGCAAGCCGGACAGAAGCGGGCGACGACCGAGATAATCGCGGACAGCGTATCTCTTCTCGGTACAAAAAATCGCGAGATAGCGGCATCGATCCAGACGGAAGCCGTAGCCCAAAAAGCCGCTCCGGATGCGGCAGTAGATCCAACCGAGCCGCCGGCCGCGGCAATCGCCGCCTCGATACCAGAGATAAATTACGAATCCGAGATAAAGCCGGAGGATTTGCCGTTTTAGGCGCGGCGATCAAACTTGAAATTTACCCCGTCCATCGGAGGCGGGGTTTTTGGAAAAACAGTTGTGTTAAGAACGTAGAGACGCCCTGAGAGGGCGTCTCTTTTTCTAATTTTTCATTTGAGACGCCCCAACATTATCAGTATCTTACCTTTCCATTCTTTTCAAAAAACCTCATCTCGACCTCTTTCAATCCCGGCACGGACGTGCGGACTTTATCGACAATCGAAACTGCGTCTTCGTAAGTTCCCTTCCCCTCGAAATTCAAAAGGAAATTCGCGTGTTTTTCGGAGATCTGCACTCCGCCGGATTTGTAACCGCGCAGACCCGCGGCGTCGATAAGTTTCCAGGCCGGAGTACCGTCACTCAGTCCCTTGAAGCATGAGCCTGCCGTACGGCCGAAGAGCTGAGTTTCTTTGCGATGGTTCAGGAGTTTTTTTATTTCTTTCTCTATTTCCCGCGGTTCCCTTTTCGGCGGCGAAAAAACCGCTTCCCAAATGATTGTTTCCGGGAGGATTTTAAATCTGCTTTCACGGTAACCGAAACCACATTCAAATTTCAAAAAAGTTTTCCATTTACCGTCCTGGAAGACTTCGACCCCGGTTAAAAAAGAATCAATCCAGATACCTTTTGGCCCCTGTCCGGCATTGCCGAACACCGCGCCTCCCACTGTTCCCGGTATCCCCGCAAGTGCGGATAAGTCCAGGCCTTGCCCGGCCATTTCGCTGATAAAAGTCGCCAGGAATTTCCCGGAGCCGACACGGATTTTATCTCCGTTGTTTTCAGACGAATTGTTATTTATGTGGACCACCAGGGCTTCGACGCCTTCGTCCGGGAAGACCGTGTTGGATCCCGCGCCGAGGATAACGAGCGGCAAATTTTTTTCGGTTCTGAATTTCCAGGCCGTCTCGACATCTTCCTTCGTTTTCAGTTCGGCGAAATACCGGGCGCTTCCGCCGATGCGCATCGTGGTCTTCGGAGCAAGCGAGATATTTTCAAAAACTTCCATTGAATAATTGCTAAATTGCTAAATTGCTAAATTGTTCGCCAGCCTTCGCCCAACCTTCGTTAAAGCTATGGCCGGCAGTCCGGGCTATGATCGGCAAGCAAGCGAAAACATGAGTTGTTGCCTGCCAGCAATTAAGCAATTTAGCCATTTAACAATTTCCCAACAAAATAATTCCGACCTGCAATCAGCGCATAATCAAATCAGTGATTTTCTCCATCGACTCGTACAACTTATTTTGTTTTTGGGTTTTCTGTATTTTCAGAAGTGCGGATACGACTACCGCGACGACCAGGAATACGCCCAGGACGATATAAAGATCTTTGTCCTGCGGGCGCACTTCAAACAATGCCAAAGCGACGAAAGTCAGCACCGTGAGAAAGATGCCGCCGAGTATTCCCATGCCAAAAGTAACCAGTATCAGTTTGCCGCGGTCCTCCTGCCGGTCATCGGGCGCCGAGGCGAGAGCCGTCAAAAGCTCGGAACCGACGATGACCGGGTCCTCGGAGCATTTTTTGAACAAGGTCTGGACCTTGCGCTGGAGAATCAGACCGACAAAAGTCCGGAAAGGGACGGAGGTCTTTCCCTCTATCACCGCCTTGTTTCCATCGGACTTGATCTCGACTTCCGTGTCGCTCATAAAATGCAGTTTACCAGAATCCGGGCATGGCAATTGATAAATTTTCAATTGTCAATTGTCAATTGTCAATTAACATAAGCGTGATGCACTACGCCGACGCTTTGGAGGAAAGAATAAGAAAGACGTCCCCCATCTGCGTGGGGCTGGATCCGGCGCTGAAGAATCTGCCCGAAGGAATCACTAAGGACGCAGCCGGCACGTTGGAATTTTCAAAGGGGATCATCGATGCGGTGAAGGGCACTGCGGCGGCGGTCAAACCGCAGCTGGCCTATTTCGAGGTTCTGGGCTGGCAGGGGATGAAGGTGTTTTTTGAGGTTTGCGAATATGCCAAAAAACAGGAACTGATTGTCATCGCCGACGGCAAGAGAAACGATATCGGCCCGACTTGCGAAGCCTATGCGGATGCGTATCTCGGCGCCGGTTCGCCGATCGACGCTTTGACGGTCTCGCCGTATCTCGGTTCGGATTCAATCAAGCCTTTTATCGCCCGCTGTGAAAAAAACGATAAAGGCATTTATATTTTGGTGAAAACGAGCAACCCGAGTTCGGGCGAGCTGCAGGATCTGCCGACCGGCGATGAAGCGGTGCACGAGCATCTGGCCCAGCTGGTGGAGAGCTGGGCGGCCAGCGGGCTGGGCCAAGCCACAAATCTTTCTTTCGTCGGCGCAGTGACTGGCGCCACTTATTCCGAGGAGCTGAAATATTTGAGGACTCTGATGCCCCACGTGCCTTTTCTCCTGCCCGGTTACGGCGCGCAGGGCGCCGGAGCCAGGGACTGCGTCCCTGGTTTCCTGGCCGAACATTCGACCTCTAGCTCATGGCCGAGAGGCAAAACGGGGGCGCTAGTGGTGGCGGCCAGAAGCATCATTTTCGCTTCCAGTGGTTCTGATTGGCGGGAAGCGGCGGGAAAAGCCGCGGAGAAGATGGCGGAGGAGCTGAAAAAAGAATTGAAAATTAAGAATTGAAAAAATCCTGGGGGAGCGTGATTTCGGGATCAACAGCAAAACTGCAGGGAATAATGATAATTATGATCAGCAGCAGCCATCCGTAGCCGCGAAGTCAAATGAAAGGCAACGTTGATATACCACAGAGCCCCTTGCAAACAAGATCATTTCGTCCTTTACCGAATTCCTCTGCCACATCACGAAACGATGCCAGAACCGCCGCGGCCACGGAGGGCCGCTGCTGATACCATTTTGCATTTAAAACATAACTAATCGGTCATTCGTAACGGCATCATCTCGTACCGCGTAGCGTTTACTCAAGCCAAGAACTCCATACCGCCAGCGCGTCTGATTAAGAACGTTTTAAACGCGAAGTGGTATGAGTTGAAAAAAAGGAGCTTTTGAATAATATAATTTTCTCTCTCACTAATGCTTATGAATCCGATTCTCCTATGATTACGGGGAAATATATTTGCAATAATACATAATCTATGTTATAGTAGACGATGTATTTCCCAATACAAATATGCAACTCGATGCACAAGCTCGAGAAAAGCTTACCGTCCTGGCCACACTTTGGACGGCCTTCGCCGGCGGATTTCTGCTGGTAATCGTCGCAAATTTCTAGTCGAAAAGAAGGAACAATGGAACACGGGAGAAAGCATTAACTGGTTTCTTCCGTGTTTTACGTACTATTGGAATGACCAAATCCTTGAGGCCAATTCCTAAAGTCATCGCACCCGTGGAGGGGTGCTGCTGATACCATTTTGCATTTAAAACATAACTAATCGGTCATTCGTAACGGCATCATCTCGTACCGCGTAGCGTTTACTCAAGC
>Ga0155828_102_pt5 | contig 34864 bp, 28 predicted proteins | sample RifCSPlowO2_01_FD_107482 | JGI IMG/M metagenome (GOLD analysis project Ga0155828, IMG submission 107482) | Candidatus Peribacteria bacterium RIFCSPLOWO2_01_FULL_51_18
CGACCGCCGTGGCTTCGCTCGTCCACCCCTCTCCCGCGGGGAGAGGGGTTGAAGGCGAGAGAATTTTCCCCCCCGGCCGGGCAATTGCGGATAGCAGGACGCATATATTATTTATCTTCCCACCGATCCGACGATGGAATAAATAGGCACGATGATGGCGAAAGCTATGGTTCCGACTATGCCTCCGATGAAAATCAAAAGCATCGGTTCCAAAACCACCGGCAGGCGCTGGGCGGATTCTTCGGCTTTTTTTTCATAAATCTCGGCGATGCGGAGCAGCATTTCCGCCATCTTCCCGGATTTTTCACCGGTCACGATGAGCTGCTGCACCGAAACCGGAATCAGTTTTTTTGTTTCCTTCAAATTTGCGAAAGACAGCGCGAATGACTGCCCGACCTCTATGGAGTCCGCCAGACGGTAATAAAACCGGCGGTAGTATACCGTGTCGGTGACGTCGGCCATCGAACGGATCGATTCGACCAGCGGCACGCCGGCGCGGATCAGGCTGCCGAGTATCACCCCGAAGCGGGCGATGGTCGCGGCGCGCGCCATGGTCCCGACGCCCGGAATATGAAAAATAAACTGCTGGACCGGCCCCTTTAGCGGCGTGTATTTGCACACGGCGAAAATCATGCACATGGCGCCGAAGAATGACGGAACGGCGACTCCGCCATGAAGCTTGAAAAAATTGGCGATGACGATGATCACACGGGTTACCAGCGGAAGCTTCGCATTAAGCGAGATCAGAACCGACACCAGCTGCGGCAACACGAACCAGGCGAGACCCAGAGTGATGATCGCCGTGAGTACCAGGACGATCGACGGATAAATCATCGCCATCCGCACTTTTGATCTGAGCGACCGGTCTTTTTCCTGCTGGACCGACAGGTACTCCATGTTTTTACTGAGCGAGCCGGCCTCTTCGCCGATGCGGATCATCGCCAGGGCATAGGGCGAAAAGAAGCTGCGGTTGTCCATCGCCCGCCAGAGAGCGATGCCGCTTTCGACTTCCTGGATTATCTGCGCCACGACTTTTTTCATCGGTTTGGATTTCAGTTCGGCGTGCAGGGCTCTGAGGGCGTCGATGACCGAAATTCCCGAGTTCAGAAGTATCGCCAGATTCTCGATGAAATTCGCCCGCTCCCGGCCGAGGCCGATGGATCCCAGGGTATCCAGGATTTTTTTTAAGCCGCTTTTTTTCGATGTATTCAGTTTGGCCGTCATATCTTTTTTTTCTTCATTTTTTTCCGGACTGGTTTCGGGCTTGGCTAAAATATCGGAACCAGACTTTGTTTCCTCTTTCTTTTCATCGGGGCGGTTCGATTCTTTCACCCCTCCTGTTTCACTTGCCTTTGGATGGCCGTTTTTTCCTGACATTTTTTGGGAAGAAAATGGATTCCGGAGGAGCGGCGACCCGCATAAGTTCTTCGATAGTCGTGAGCCCGGCTTTTACTTTATCCAGCCCGTCCTCGAAGAGGAACATCATGCCGTTTTCCCGGGCTTTGAGCAGAATGTCAGTGGATGATGCTCTGGCGATGATCAATTCCTCTATGGGCTTGTTTACCTCCAGCAGTTCGTAGATTCCTACCCGGCCGCGGTAGCCCGTGTTGCCGCAGGCATCACAGCCTTTTCCGCGATAAAGATGCACCGGTTCATCGGATGGGAAATAATGCTCGGCGCCCTTGAAAAGCGTGCGCGCCTCCGCCGCGGTGATGGCGAAACTGAACCGGCATTTCGGACAGATGCGCCGGGTGAGCCGCTGCGCGACGATCACTTCCAGAGTGGAAGCGAGCAAAAAAGGCTCGACGCCCATGTCGATCAGCCGCGGGATGGCGGTGGCCGAGTCGTTCGCATGCAGAGTGGAAAAGAGCAGGTGGCCGGTGAGAGCGGCGTTCACCGCGATGGTTGCGGTTTCGGTGTCGCGGATTTCCCCGACGAGAATGATGTCCGGGTCCTGCCGGACCAGCGCGCGGAGCCCCTTGGCGAAGGTCAGTCCGGTCTGGGTGTTTACCTGGATGTGGTTTATTCCCGGTATTTTGTATTCCACCGGATCTTCGATGGTCGACACATTCACGTCCGGACGGTTGCGCATTTTGATCAGACCGTAGAGCGTCGTGGATTTACCGGCTCCCGTCGGTCCGGTCGATATGATCATGCCGAACGGTTTGTGGGCGGCCTTTTCCAGTATTTCGCGGTAGTGGTCGGAGAATCCCAGATCGGCCAGAGTCAGGTTGCGGACGTATTCGGACAAAAGACGCATCACGACCTTTTCTCCGTCGATAATCGGTATTATTGAAACGCGGACATCCATCGTTCCGCTTCTGGACTTATAGCGGATGGCTCCGTCCTGCGCGGCGAAATGTTCGTCGATTCTGAGGTTGGATTCGATCTTTATCCGGTTGACGATCCCCTCGTAGAACGGTTTCGGCAATCTGCCGGCCTCATGCATGACGCCGTCGACCCGGAACCTGACGATCACGTCTTTTTCCTGCGGCTCGAAGTGGATGTCCGAAGCCTTCAGTCCCATGGCGTCCTCGAAAATTTCCTCGAGAATTTCCGGAGCGACCTGTTTCTGGTTTTCGATAATGGCCTGGAAACGGGTGGCCAGCGGCTTGTGATACAGCGAGAATGCCCCGCCGACGGAAGATTTCGGGGCGTAAACCAGTTTTAATTTTCCGGCGAACTTTTTACCTTCGGTTTTTATGGCCTTGCCCCAGAATCCGCGACGGGATTTTTCCGCTTCTTTCGCCGCCGAGCCGGTGAGCACCATTAGATTTTGGCCGACATTTGCGCGGATGGCCTCTTCCAGGCCTTCCTGGGACGGGTCCGAGGTGGCGACAGTGATTTCTTTTTCGTCGTATGCGACGGCCACCGATGAGAAGCTTCTGGCGAAATCCTCGGGCAGCGCGGCCACGATTTCCCTGGACGGAGGTTTGCCTATCAGATCGTAAAATGGCAGCTTGAAATATTCGGAAAGCGCGTTTTCCAGCAGGTCGGAGGTCAGAAGCCGCCGTTCAAAAAGGATGGTCCGGATATCCACCAGGCGTTCTTCGGCTTCGAGCAAAACGTCCTTCAGTTCCGCTTCGGAAAGATAGCTCTGCTGGACCAGTATTTTGCCGAGTTCGGCGTTGTTGAGTTGCATGTTTTAAACAGCCGCTTTTACGCGGACAAGGATTTCGGCGATCGGGGTGTTTGATTTCACGAAATAATCGATGGCGCCGAGTGATTTGGCCTTCGCCCGGTCTTCGTCCTGGCCCAGATTGCTCAGGACGATCACCGGAACTTTGATTTTTTCCTTTTTCATTTCCTCCAGTACCGCGAAGCCGTCCATAACCGGCATGATCAGATCCAGAAGCACGAGGGCAAAGTTCTTTTTTTTGAGTTCGGCCAGAGCGTCGCTCCCGTTCGTCGCGACTTGTGTCTCGTAACCCTGTCCCTTGAGCTTCATTTCCAACGCATGGGCCAGCGGCCTTTCGTCCTCGACGATCAGTATGAGTTTGCCGTTCGATTTCGGCTTACCCGCGATGTCCGGTTTTTCCTGAGACTCCGGGGCTGAAACCTTGGTTTGTTTTTGAGCCATAAATTCAAGATATTGTAGCAGAATTATGGAATTTTTACCAGTGACATGCAGGAAAGTGCTCACTGACCTTGCGGCCATTCGCCCTCACTCCGGCGCTGCGACGCCACCTCTCTCCCGATGGGGGAGAGAGGAATCCGTATCACACTTCATTCGGAGGTGAAGCGAAGCTCCCCTCTCCCGAGCCGCAGCGGGAGAGGGGCCGGGGATGAGGCGACAAGTTTAGCGACACCTCCTACAAGGTCAGTGAGCAGTTACACATGCAGGAAAGTAAGGGAGGTAAGGAAAGGCTTCAATAAACTTCTCCCAACTGATAAACTCCCAATGCCAATGCCCCGCTCTTCGTCTTCACCGCATCGACGTGCCCTGATATCGGTATTCGACAAAACCGGCATCGTCGATTTTGCGGCCTCGCTTCAGGCGGCGGGATTCCAGATCATATCTACCGGAGGAACGCAGCGAGCCCTGGAGGAAGCCGGAATCACGGTATTGAACGTCGAAAAATTAACCCAATTTCCGGAATGTTTCGGCGGGCGGCTGAAAACCATCCATCCGCTCGTAGCCGGCGGGATTTTGTACAAACGGGATGAAGAGGAGCAGGTCGCGGAGGCAAAAGAGCTGGGCATCGAGCCCGTAGACGTAGTGGTTGTAAATCTGTATCCCTTTGCCGAAACAGTCGAAAAATCCGGCTTGAAGCCGGCTCCTGGCGCCGCATTGCCCGAGGAAGTCATCGAGCAGATAGACATCGGCGGACCGATGCTTCTCCGGAGCGCGGCAAAAAATCACCACACCGTCACCGTCATCTGCGATCCGTCGGACTACGCCGAAGTTGCCTCTCAAATAAAAGAAAAAGGAGACACTGCCGTCGAATTTCGCAGGGAACTGGCGGCGAAAGTTTTCGCTCACACGTCAGCGTACGATTCTTTGATAGGGGAATATCTTTCGGGCGGGAAAACTGCGGGCGTTATGCTGGATAACCGCCGGACATTGAGGTACGGGGAAAATCCCCATCAGACGGGAGTTTTCTTCGATGTAATGGCACATGTAACGTTGAATCAAGAATCAAGTAATAAGCCAAAAGCCAAAAGCCAAAAGCCAAAAGCCTCTCAGTGGAAGCAATTACAAGGCAAAGATCTGAGCTATCTGAATATTCTCGATGCCGATGCCGCCTGGCGGATGGCGATGGATTTTTCGCCGCCCACTGCGGTTTTTGTGAAGCATGCCAATCCCTGCGGCATCGCTTCGCATGAAAAAATAGAAGAAGCGTTCCAGCGCGGTTATGACACGGACAGGCTTTCGGCTTTCGGAGTCATCATTGCCCTTAACAGAAATTGTTCTGCTGAAATCGCGGAAAAAATCATCGACCAGAAAATATTCACCGAGGTCATCCTCGCGCCTTCGTTTGAACCCGGCGCTCTGGAGCTTCTCGGGCAAAAGCCGAATATCCGGGTACTGTACATGGACGGTACGGTTTTTTCCGGCGATCCGGTTTACCGGTCGGCTTTCGGCGGCATGCTGGTTCAGGACGAAGATACGAAACAAGTGACGGCCGGGGATTTGGTTTGCGTAACCGGAAAAAAACCGACCCCGAAACAGACAGAGGATCTTTTGTTTGCCTGGAAAGTGGTGAAACATGCCAAGTCGAATGCGATTGTTTTGGCCAAAGATCGGGTGAGCATCGGTATCGGCTGCGGACAGACCAGCCGGGTGGATTCGACGCACATCGCTCTCAGGCGGGCGGGTGACAGAGTCAAAGGAAGCGCTCTCGCGAGCGACGCATTTTTCCCGTTCCCGGATTCAATCGAGGAAGCGGCCAAGCACAGCATCAGCGCCGTGATCCATCCGGGAGGATCGATACGCGACAAAGAGGTTTTCGCGCGAGCCGATGAGCTGGGGCTGGTGATGGTCGTAACTGGTATACGTGGATTCCGACATTAAAACTTGAATGCATAATGATCACGCTAGAATGATCGTATGTTTCCGTCCATTTCATGCAGGGGGGAGAAAGTGTATTTGCGTCAGGCAAGGGAAGCGGATGTTCCGACTCTTGCGCAGTGGGTTGGTGACATGGAAATCATGAAGCATGTCACCATGCGCACATTCACGCTGGAGGAAGAATACATGTGGTTTCGTGAGATGAAGGACAATGCGGATGAGCGTGTGTTCTTCATTTGTCTTTCGGGAAACGACGAACTGATCGGTTCGTGTGGGATTCACGATGCGCGGAATCCGACGGCCGTTGGCATCGGTCTCTTCATCGGTGACAGGACACAGTGGGGGATGGGGTACGGTACGGAGGCCGTGCAGCTGCTCCTGGATCATATCCGGAAGGAATGCTGCGTTTCCCGCGTATGGCTCAGGGTTGATACGGTGAATCGGCCGGCGATACGGTGCTATGAAAAATGTGGGTTCAAGATCTACGAACGACATAAAAACCCCGAGCGGATTTTCAGCAATGGCGAGGAGTATTTCATGGAACGTTTTTTCTGAAGTGGTTTATTTTCCCATGATACACTGCGCTCTCTCATGACAAAAAAGCCCATTTTTTCCGGCCTCAGCCGTTCGATGTTCGATCAGGCCAATCCTGCGCCGTACGCCAAGAGAGCGAAGCGGGGGGTGGACGAGGAGGTGGTGAGGCGGATCAGCGCGGACAAAAACGAGCCGGGATGGATGCTTAAGCACCGGCTTGATTCTTTGAAAGCTTATAACGAAAAGCCGCTGCCGATGTGGGGGCCGGACCTGAGTCGGCTCGATCTCAATAATATTATTTATTATGCGAGAACAGGTGCTGAGGAAACGGATGACTGGCGCGAGGTTCCTCCTGAAATTCGTCGGGTCTACGATCGTCTGGGAATCCCCGAAGCCGAACGCAGGTTTTTGGCCGGAGTCGGCGCCCAATACGAAAGCGAGGTGATTTACCATAAATTGAAGCGGGAATGGGAAACCCTCGGCGTGATATTTTTGGACATGGATGACGCGCTCAGGCTTCATCCGGAGCTGGTGCGGAAATATTTTATGAAATGCATACCCGCGGCCGACCATAAATTTTCCGCGCTTCACGGTGCAGTCTGGTCCGGCGGGACTTTTTTATATGTGCCGCCAGGCGTGAAAGTCCGTGAGCCGCTGCAAGCCTATTTCCGTATGAACGCCAAAAACATGGGTCAGTTCGAACACACGCTGATCATCGCCGACGCAGGCTCCGAAGTGAGTTACATCGAGGGGTGCTCGGCCCCCAAATACGGCAGTCAGGCGCTTCATGCCGGACTTGTGGAAATTTTCGTCAAGCCCGGAGCCAAAGTCCGTTATTCATCGGTCGAAAACTGGAGCCGCGACACTTACAATTTAAATACGAAACGGGCGATAGTCGAGCGCGACGGCACGATGGAGTGGATCGGCGGAAATATGGGATCGGGAACCACCATGCTTTATCCCTGCAGCATGCTGGTTGGGGAAGGCGCCCGGTGCGATCACATGGCGCTGGCTTTTGCCAATAAAGACCAATGGCAGGACACCGGCACCAGAGTCATCCATCTGGCGCCGCATACTTCGAGCAAGGTCGTAAGCAAGTCAATAAGCAAAGAAGGCGGCGTCTGCATTTACCGCGGGCTTCTGAAAATCTCGCCGGAAGCGCATGACAGTACGGCGAGCGTTGAGTGTGATGCGCTGCTCCTCGATGAAAAAAGCCGGACCGATACGGTCCCCGACATTCAGGTGAAAAACAATGACGTGACCGTCGCTCATGAAGCCCGGGTCGGGAAGCTCAGCGAGGAGGATCTCTTTTACCTCATGTCCCGCGGCATTTCCGAAGAAGAGGCCAAAGCCATGATCGTAAACGGGTTCATCGAGCCGATTGTCCGGATGCTGCCCCTGGAATATGCAGTGGAGATGAATCGACTGATTGAGATGGAAATGGAGGGATCGGTGGGGTAATCGGTTGTAACTGCTCACTGACCATGAGGGGTGCTGCCAATCTGGCCGCCTCACCCCCGGCCCCTCTCCCGCTGTGGCCCTGGAGAGGGGAGCTCCGCTTCACCTCCGAATGAAGTGTGATACGGATTCCTCTCTCCCCCATCGGGAGAGAGGTGGCGCCGCAGCGCCGGAGTGAGGGCGAATGGCCGCAAGGTCAGTGAGCAGTTACGGTTAAGTATGTTGTTAATTGAATAGAATTATGCTATAATATATTCGATACAAATACCAATCACTTCCTATGCAACTCGAGCAATTTAGCCCGCAGGAGGATTCAACCTCTAGGTGGCCAGATCCGGAACAGAAGATGGCGAAGAAGGATCTCGAAGATCTGAGAACAAAAATCGCTGAGCGTCCGGAGATGTCACTGCCGCAGTTTCTGCGCGGGAGCAAAGATCTCTTTCAGAAACGTCAATACAGTATTTGCAACCGACTCAATACATTGACGAAAAAGAGAGAAAAGCCCGGATGGACAAAGCGGGAAATCGCAAAATACGAAAATCTTACGAATGTTCTCAGCACCATAGAAGACGATGCCAGGAGAATTGAGAGCGACAAAGAGGAGAACAAAGAGGATGAGGGAGTGGAGTGGTTCACGGATAGTATGAATCTACTGCGCAAAGCGGAGAGGCTCATTGCCGATCTGGAAAAAGTGATCCACGCGGAGGAGAAGGACAAGGAAGGAGAAACGTCCTGGGTCACCTTTGAGCAGGAGCAGCGCTCTCTCTGGATGCAGTCGATGTTGACTTATGGGTTACCGACCGATCTCCTCAAAGACGGAAAGAATCCGGAGATCCAGACGCTCGCCGTGCCGGACAACGTCACCGTCACGACCATCGGAGGCGTGGATTTTCAGACCGTTGCTACGGAGGAGGAGTATAAGATTAAAGATCCAGTAAAGGATAAAAGGACGGATAGAGACCTGACGGCATTCGGCGAATATGCGCGCAAAATCACGCAGTTCCGCAAGCTTATCCATCTCAAAATCCCGGAAGGTCAGACTCCGGTACTGAAGTTCGAGTGGGCGGACGCGTCGGGGCAACAAATGGAATGCACGGTTACCGGACGGCAGCGGGAGAATAAGAGTTGGATCTTCCAAATGGCTCAAGCCGGAACAGAAGATGGAGGGGGCAGGCGAGGGCGGAGAGGCTGGTTCCGCTGATCTTCGGGGAAAATGAAGATCGAAGTCATCATAACGCTTATCGTGCGATTTTTTAATATTCTTCTGAGCTGGTGGAGCTGCACTTTTTCTTCCATACTTTAAGCGATGAGGAAGACCACAATGAAGATGCGGCAATTTAAAAAATCCTTAGTGCTTATTCCCAAGGGCCAGGTGCGAAAAGAAGTACTGAAGCTTAGTAAGTGGCAATCGAGAATCGTTCTGGAGCCGGGATCGAAGGCAACCATTTTCGAGCGTGATATTTTCCCGTCGTCGGGGGGAGAGAAACGCGGTCCATTCGATGTCGATGTGACCATCGGCGAAAGAGCGGAACTCCATTATGTCGTCCTTGTAAATGGCGGGGAGGGGACTTCGAAGATCAGGCGTCGGAGCACAGTGGAAGAGGGAGGTGTTATGCACTGGCACATCGTCACTCTCGGCGGGCATGGCGACCGGCATGAGCTCGTTTCGATGCTGGCAGGGAAGAACGCGACGAGTTCCATCGATTGGATATTCTTCGTCTGCGGTGATGAGAAGCAGTGCGTCTCGGCATGCATGGTTTTCGCGGCTCCGGGCGGGAGAGGGGAGATCACGATGAAAGGAATCGCGCAGGACCATGGATATATTCAATGTGACGGGAGGATCGAGATCTCGGAGCGGGGGAGCGGAGTCGAAACTTTTTTGACCCAAAAGTTTTTATTGCTCGATCCGACGGCGAAGATAGACGCGGTCCCGGCGCTAAAGATAAAAACCGACAATGTGAAAGCCAGCCACTCGGCGACGGTGTCGCGCGTGACGCCCGAGGATCTTTTTTATATGAAATCGCGCGGGCTGGATGAATCTTCGGCCAGGAAAATGTTCGTCGAAGGATTTTTATCCGATCTCACCGAAAAACTCCCGGATGAGCTGATCCGGGTGAAGATATTGGGGGCGATAAGGGAAGCGTACGAGCGATGAGCTATGAGCTTAGAGCGATGAGCCAAAAAAATCCCCGTTTGGCGCGTTCAATCATCGAGCGAATGGATCCGGAGTTGATTGCCGATCAGCAGACACGCAAAGAGCGGGGGTTGCCGATGGAAAAAAATTTGTTAATTATTCATCCTTCCGAAGGCACCGAATTCGTTCCATTGGCTCAAAGAAAAACTGAATTAAAAAGCCTTCAATAAGTCACTCTCGATTCACCGGGACGCCGCATCCCGGCTGCGGGTTTCTATGAGAAACCGCAGGTCCACGTCGAACTCACAGCATTGTGTAACAGACCCCACTTCGCCCCGCTCGGCGTGGCTTCGCGGGGCAGGGAAAAGATCTTCACAGCATCGTGTAACAGAGAAAAAGGTAAAATTTCTTGCTTGCGGGCTCCGCTGCCTAGGGAATCCAGTACTCAAAAAAGAGAACTGAATTCCGAGGGCAGGGAGAGTGTCCCCGCTCAATAATATGGTGCATGATGGCTCCTTTCGGATGACACTTGCCAGAGCATGCGACCAGAGATACTCCCTGGTAAGGAGATGTTCCATCCGCAGGTTCTCCTACGGATACCTTGTTACGACTTAGTCCCAATCAGTAGCTTCACCGTGGTACCGCCCCAAAAGGGTAACGGTGCTTCAGGTGCTTCTACCTTTCATGACTTGACGGGCGGTGAGTACAAGACCCAGGAACATATTCACCGTGACATGGCTGATTCACGGTTACTAGCGATTCCAACTTCATGCAGTCGAGTTGCAGACTGCAATCCGAACTGAGGCCGGCTTTTAGAGATTGGCTCCTCCTCGCGGATTCGCGGCTCACTGTACCGGCCATTGTAGCACGGGTGTCGCCCTAGGCATAAGGGCCACGCTGATTTGACGTCATCCCCACCTTCCTCCGCCTTGGAGGCGGCAGTCTCCCATGAAAAGACAACATAGGATGAGGGTTGCGCTCGTTCGCTGACTTAACAGTACACCTCAAGGCACGAGCTGACGACAACCGTGCAGCACCTGTCTTCGGGTTCCTTGCGGCACCCCCCCGTTTCCGGGGGGTTCCCGAGATGTCAAGCCTAGGTGAGGTTCTTCGCTTACTATCGAATTAAACCCCATGCTCCACCGCTTGTGTGGGTCCCCGTCTATTCCTTTGAGTTTTAGTCTTGCGACCGTACTTCCCAGGCGGCGTGCTTACCGCGTTAGCTTGGACACGGAAGGCAATTGAAAACCTCCCACATCGAGCACGCATCGTTTAGGGCATGGACTACGGGGGTATCTAATCCCCTTTGCTCCCCATGCTTTCGTCTCTCAGTGTCAGCAAGTGGCTAGCATCCTGCCTTCGCTTTTGGCGTTCTACCATATATCTACGGATTTTACTCCTACACATGGCATTCCAGATGCCTCTCCACTGCTCGATTCCGAGAGTTTCCGAGACGCTCTCAGGGTTAAGCCCTGAGTTTTTACCTCAGACTTTTCGGAAAACCTACAGACGCTTTACGCCCAGTAATTCCGAGTAACGCTTGTATCCCCTGTCTTACCGCGGCTGCTGGCACAGGGTTAGCCGATACTTTCTCCTGAGGTACCGTCAAAAATTTCGTCCCTCAGAACAGGTGTTTACAACCAGTTAAGGCTTTCATCCACCACGCGGCGTCGCTCCGTCAGACTTTCGTCCATTGCGGAAGATTCCTCACTGCTGCCTCCCGTAGGAGTATGGACCGTGTCGCAGTTCCATTCTGGCTGGTCGTCCTCTCAGACCAGCTACCCGTCATTGCCTTGGTGAGCCGTTACCTCGCCAACTAGCTGATAGGCCGCAGGCCCCTCCCGGACCGATAAATCTTTACTCGGCACCTCTATATACTGAGATTGATGCTGGTTTAACAATCGGTGAATCATTTTCGACAGCGATCTTCGAGTTCAGTATAGAGAGGTACCGAGGCCATCCGGTATTAGCCCCGCTTTCGCGGGGTTATCCCTGAGTCCGGGGAAGGTTCCAACGTGTTACGCAGCCGTTTGCCGTGGGTCTAAACCCACTCGACTTGCATGTGTTAGGCGCGCCGCTAGCGTTCACTCTGAGCCAGGATCAAACTCTTCGAAAAAGAAAAATTTGCTCCGCAGCGCTAGCGCGTGCGGAGTGGCTAAACGGATTTTTTATACAGGGCCGTTTGTCCTGCCCCGCACGCGCTCGCGCGCTGCGGGGTTCAAAAAAAATGAGACCTTAATTCTCTGTTACACGATGCTGTGAATGAGCAACAGTCATTCACCCTGAGTGAGCCCCGAGTAAATCAGTAAATCGAAGGGCGAATCGAAGGGTGAAAGAGCCAAGGGATTGTAGAGATGCGGTTTTGGGACGTCAAGCGAGTTTCTTTCAATGTGCTAATCTAAAACTCAATGCAGATATCACATCAAGACCGGCGCACACTCCCCTGGCTCGCTATCGTTTTTTGCGTATTGATTCTGGCTTTGATTTTGGGAGGACTGAGTGAGCCTGTGTCGTTTGACGACAGCCTACGGCATTTCATGATGGGAAAGCTGATGGCGGCGAGGGGAATCCTCGGCTTACGCGGCTGGAGCGAATGGTTTTTCGCCGGTTATCTTTTCGAACATCCGGTGGATCCGTGGTTCTTGTCCAACGTGCTTTATATGCCATTTACCGGTTTCCCGATTGCCCAGGGTTTGCACCTTTATGCCTTGTTTTCCATAACCTTCCTCGCTTTTTGTTTTGTGCTGATACTGAAAAACCTGGAGGTCAACCCGGTCATCTCCTCGTTGCTTGTTCTGCTTTTGATATTCGGCCATGAAGGCTTCCTTTTCAGGCTGCTTATCGCCAGGCCTTTTACCGTCATCACGGCGCTTACCGTACTTTTGATGCTGTTTATAATAAAAAAGAAAAATATCCCGGCGGGGATAACCATGGTTCTTCTGGTCATGCTTTCCCATATTTTCGTTTTCCCGCTGGGAGTCGCTTTGATCGGCGTCTTTTTGTCGTATATGAATAAAAACAAACAAAAGAGCCTTTCGCTTTTTGCCGCCGTTTCGGTCGGCACTTTAGTCGGATTTTTTCTGCATCCGGAGCCGATCGAGTACCTGAAATATATGGGACTGGTTTTCTTCAGGACGCCATTCATGAATTTCCCGGACCGCGCCACCGAACTAAGCGGGGGACTGGGTGAAGGGGGGATTATTTTCGTAATTACAGCCGTGATAGTTTTGTTGCATTTTTTGATTATCTTTAACCGAAAAGTAAGACAGAAGGATCTTTTTGTTTTGCTGTTCCTGGACTTTGTCGCGGTTTTTTTCCTGGCCCAGTTTATGCTCTGGGCCAGATCGATGGATTTTCTTTGGCCGGCGCTGCTGGTTTTGGCCGGTTGGCTGACCACATACTTTGCGGATCCTTTCGGGAAGCTGAGTGAGCTGTTTTCCCAAAAAAGGCACGCTATCGGAGCTCTGACCGCAGCCTTCACCTTGTTTGTGTGTTTCGTTTCGACGGTTCCGCTGGCGCTCGCCATTAATTTTTCGGACAAGAACCACTCACTGAATTTTTATAAGCAGGCATTCGCCAATGTGGAACCTAGCGCGCGCATACTTCCGGTTCGATGGGATTGGTTCTCGCCGTCGGTGGCGGTGCGGCCGGATCTCAAATACGCCCGAGGAATCGATCCGCTTTTCGATTACGCTTCAAACTCCGGAGCGTACGCCCTGATGGCCGCGGTATTCCCGACGCGTTTTCCGGAAACGCGGCAATACATCGATGCCGAAGGCTGGCTGGAAGCTTCACTAAAAGTTTATCCGTCGGACTATCTGATGCTTTCGGCCGAGCGCTATGCGCCGATCATCAAATCGATAAAAAAGCTCGGGTATGAGGATGTGTCACAGAGCGAGAAATGGGCGGTGTTTGACGTTAAAAAAATAAATGGATTGGGCGATAAATCGAAAAAGTCTGAGTAATTGTTAAATTGTTAAATTGCTATATTGCTATATTGTTTGCATGCATCGAATTTAGTTTGTGCCTGCTGATACCACTTCGCGTTTAAAACGTTCTTAATCAGACGCGCTGGCGGTATGGAGTTCTTGGCTTGAGTAAACGCTACGCGGTACGAGATGATGCCGTTACGAATGACCGATTAGTTATGTTTTAAATGCAAAATGGTATGACAATATGGCAATATGGCAATATGACAATATGACAATATGACAATATAACAATATAACAATTTGTTACGGCTTGACTGAATTCAGACGTAAATCCGAATTTGTTGAACCATTAATTCCAATTTTCAATTGTCAATTGTCAATTCTGTCGTTATAGTCTCCCAGCAATTCCTCCCCCCGGCTTGGCCGGGGCGAGTTCTACCCACCCATTCGACAAGCTCAGGGTGGATTCCATCCAAGAATCTATGCCGACACTGACACCATCCAGCGAAGACGTGCGCGTGTATGAAGTGGCGATAATGTATCAGAGCGACTTGGACCAGAAGGCCGAGTCGGATCTGCTCAAGGAAACAGCCGCTCTTTTCGATGAAGCCAAAGGGCGGATTTTGTTTCAGGATCCCTGGAGCAAGCGCGGACTGGCTTACAAGATACGGGGATTCACCGAGGCGAAATTCGTGATCAGCTATCTGGAGGTGCCGCCCGAAAACATACGCGAACTCGACCGCCTGCTCCGCCTGCAAAAAGGCATCTTGCGGCACTTGATCGTGATACCGCCCGCCGGGTATGAAGCGGTGAGCTTCGAGGACCGCTACCAGACGTGGCTCAAGACGCGGGAGACGGCAGCCGAAACCCAGATGCACAAGAAAGAAGAAAGACTCAGACAAACTGTGGCCGAGCATGCCAAGCGGACAACGAAGCGGATGGAATCGAAGAAACAGGCGCCGGTAGAGCCGCTCAAAGCGAAAGAACTGGATGAGCAGATCGAAAAACTCATTTCCGACGCCGATCTAAAGCTCTAGTGCTTTCTCTGTTTTAAAAATTTAGCAATTTAACAATTTTTTATGGCCGCCACTCAGCAAAAGTCCAAGCCTACAAAAAAATCCTGTCCTTTTGACCGGACCGGAGTCAGGTATCTGGACTACAAGGACTTTCCGACGCTCAAGCCTTACATCGATTACTTCGGCAATATCCGGAAACGTTATTATTCCGGGCTTTGCCTGAAGCATCAGAAGCTACTGAAGAACGCAGTCGAGCGGGCGAGATTTATGGGGGTTTTGGCTTATAGGAAGTAGATACAACTTTATCACAACCTCATCCCCAGCCCTTCTCCTTTGCGAAGGAGAAGGGAGTTGTTTTGTTTTTGTTTTGTTTAAAAAAAGTTGTAAACAAAACAATAAAAAACAAACAGTTCCCCTCTCCTGCGCTTCACGTTCGATAAATATATGGTGCGCAGGAGAGGGGTTAGGGGTGAGGTCGGATAGGAAGAAAGGCATAAGAAAATGCCCAGGTCCCCTCGCGGGGTCTTGGGCATTAGTGCTCATCTTAACAATCGGTTCCCTTGTAAAAAAAGAACCTCACCGACGACTCAGCCTGTCTTCAACTGGCTGAAGATGTCCGGCCTATCCTCGCCGGCGAACCACCTGTTGGTCAATGTATCGACCGTTGACCAGAGCTCCGCGCCGCCCGAACTGGCGGCCACTTGCAGAGTGGAAGTCAGCGAGAGGTCGGCCTTCCCATAATCGGCAGTGACGATGAAGGTTTCCGACTGGCCGGCCGCGATAGTCACGTCGATCCCCGACAGATTGATGTTGGGGGTCGTGACCTGAAGCAGGCCGGGAGCCAGGACCGTCACAAAACCAGGAACGCTGAGGCCGGGGTTCGCGGCATTCGCAACCCGGATGTTCGACAAGTTCACGTTCGTCGAGAAGACGAGAAACGCGAACTGCCTGAAGACGACGTCTTCCCTGCCATTCAGGGTGTTGTCGTGCATGGCAGCCGTGTACGTGAACGAGCCGAGCAGTTGATTTACCCCGGGCGCGAATGCCGTTCCCGTGGGGTTCGCTACGACCGATTGGATTTCGGCCGTGACTATCACCTGCTCTTGGCCCACCAAGTCTGCGTTCGGCCCCGGGGCGGCGGCGAAAAAGATTTCGCCCCCCTGATCTACAAAATCCCCGTTGTTCGGATGCAGGACGCCATTGCTGTCATGCGCCCGGACCGAAGCTTGGCCGCTTCCGTCGAAAGCCGAACTTACCAGAACCGGGAATACCGGTTCACCTGAAATGCCGCCCTGCGTGTCCGGAAGGAACACGCCGACGACGACGATCAGGCTTTCCTGGCCGTCAGCGAGGGTAAACAAACCACTGCTTCCGTGAGCCAGGAACGTCCTGGCGCTGCGGCTAAAGTAGCTTGTCGGGACTGCGCCAGTTGCGACGTTGGCCGTCGCGAAGGCAACAGTCGAGCCATCGCGGAAGAATTTCAGCGACGACTCTCCGAGGCCAAGAACCGTTGTGATGAACAAGTCATCGACGGTCACCGCGCCCCCCACCGCCCGAAGCCGGAATGACATAATGCGTTCTTCGGTCCCGGCTAAATGCTTTAGGGGCTCAGGGACAGTCGAGTCCGGCAGAACGAATAAACTGGCACTCGGTTGCGGCGTAGGGTCGTCGGTGATGACGGCGACCACTTGCTGCATGCCGGACTCCGTGCCGTTGGTCACGCCGGTAATATCGACCGCGATCGTTTCGCTGGTCTCAACCAGCGTGTCCTGGACCGCCGTCAAAGTGAGCGATCCGTTCAGGCTTCCCGCGGGGATCACTATCTCAGAGCTACTGCGGGTATAGTCAGCGGCCAAAGTGGCGGTGCCTGAGAACCCCAGGTCCACCGTCACGTTTTGACCCGAAACGTTCGAGAGCGTGGCCCTAACTGTGGCAACGCCTCCCGCTTCGGCCATCGGCGATCCTGCCAATGACAACGTCACCGTTGGCGGCGGTTGCCCGCCGTCGAAGTTGAACACCGTCGTCTCTGCCGTCGTGACGACGATGTTGGCCCCTGTGATGCCGATACCGTCAACTTTCATGCCGACCAAGGCTCGGGGGTTGCTCTTCCCCGATTCCCTGGCCGATATGAAGTTGCCTGTATCGAGATCGAATGTCGCCGAAAGCGTTCCTGTCGGGTTGGCTACGATCTGATCCGCCATGAGGAAGAAGGTTTCCCTTCCCCACACGACGGAGTTTATGTGCGCTGTCAAATCGTCTCCAACGGGTCTCAGTCCACCAACCAACTTCGAATCCGGGTCACCATCACCATCTTCGTCTCCCCACACGGAGAAGACGGAGTTCACGACGTTTGCTGCTCCGTGAATCCTTATTTCGAACACAGAGTTTTCCAGCCGAACCGGATTTCCGAATTCGGCATGGACATACGTGGTGAACGCCATCAGTTCCACGTTCTTCCGCCCCGGCGCGGCCGTAGCCGTAGCACCGAGGTCTTCCTGCACAACATCGAGCTGAGTCGGGGCGCCGATCAGATGACGCAGTGGTGGTGCGAAGTCGTAGCGCACCCTTTCCAGGTTCCTGTGCCCGCGGGTCTGGCGGACATTGACCCGTTTCAAGATCATCGTCTCGGTCGTTCCCACAAGTCCCGCCTCTTTGACGGAGTAGCCCACGATGTACGTACCGGTCCCGCCGGGTTCGAGCAAATCCGTTTGACTTTCGGTCAGCGTGATCCATCCGTTGGATCTGCAGACCGAAACTTTCACCGGGACGGGCTCGAATGCACTGGTCGCGGCATTCAACTTACGCAGAAAGAATGCCTTGTCCGGAACGTTCCTAAGATCCGACTTCGGATTCATGAACGTCTGGACGCCGGCCACCCGATCTTCCCTTCCGTGGTTCCAAGACGACGTTACCGAAAATTGTGTCCCGATGATGAATTGCTCTCCACCATCGATAACAACGGGTCGGTAAATGTTGTCCGAAACCGCTGGCGCTGCTGGCGGCGTAATAACGCTGATCGTCAGCAGCTGCCTTCCCTCCAGGGGTTCCACCCCCAGAGAGTGACTCAGTCCACGCTTTGGCGCGGACTTGCGGCGGGCTTTCGCCCACCTTCTTCCGAGGAACCATGTCATGGTTCTTTCTCCTAACCATAAATTTACAAGGCACCGATGCTTTAAAGGAGCGTTGCTACAAGCCTCGCTCATTTTTGTCCGGACTAAGCCATCAGCGCCTGTAACAATCAGAAGATATAATAATATAACTCAAGAAAAGTCAATAGAAATTAAGGTAACTGCTCACTGAGTCTGAAATAAACTTGTGAGAAACAACCAGCAGCTCTTTGCGGAATAAATTCCGCTTTCTCGTGTTTAGTTAACCGCCGATTTAAATCGGCGGTTAACTAAGGGGAAAATAGCGAATTTATTCGCCCGATAATCCGCAGCGTCAGTGAGCAGTTACAAATTAATAAAATCGGGAGTTTTGAACGGAGCCTGGAGAGCACCGAAAAATGTTTATCTATAAGCCAAATGTTGGGTTTCTCCGCCTGTCAGTTTTATGTAAAAACATTGACATATTAGTCATTAAATGTGGTACGAAAATTGAGGGGGGTAAAATTAATACCTCGCTTGGGGCAAAGGAGAGTTTACTTTTGGGAAAAGATCGATCATTGGAAGTATCAAGGAACCTCTGAATAATTGTTAAATTGTTAAATTGTTAAGAATGTATAAAACGTGCGTTACGCTTGCGACCTTCGGCCAGCTCAGGTCGCCCGGAATGACACAGATGATTGTGCCAGATAAGGTCGCCCTGAGTTAAGCGAACGGGCGAACAATTTAGCCATTTAACAATTATGTCAGGGTAACAATAAAAAGCAGTTAATCAGAGGTTCCTTAAGTATCAAGTATTCAGTATCGGGTATCCCGGATGATCGGCGGTCATACTCAATACTTGATACCTGATACTTTTTTAATGGTGTACAATTTCGATGCATGTCCGGTCACAGCAAGTGGGCCAATATCCGGGTACGGAAAACCGCGCAGGACGCGAGGCGGGGGAAGATTTATACGAAATATGCGAGACTCATCGAGATCGCCGCGCGGGAGGGCGGGGGAGACCCGACGACGAATAACCGGCTTCGCGGACTCATCGAAACCGCCAAAGCCGACAGCGTGCCGAACGCCAATATCGACCGGGCGATAAAGAAAGGGACGGGAGCGCTGAAGGGTGAAGCCATGCAGGAGGTTCTGTACGAGGCTTACGGCCCGGGCGGGTCGGCGTTTATCATCGAATGTTTGACGGATAACCGCAACCGCACGCTGGCCAATGTGAAGGCGACGATCAGCCGAAATGGCGGACGGTTCGCCGAGGCCGGATCGGTGACTTGGATGTTTGAGCGCCGGGGAGTGGTGGTTGCAGGCGGAGGGGATGCCGGGCTCGGGGAAAAAGTCGGCGATCCGAAAAAACTTGAGGACATAGAACTGGAACTCATCGATCAGGGTGCCGAAGATTTCGATGCGACGGACGAACACCTGCAAGTGATTACCGATATGACCAAATGGACCCGGATACGGGATTTTCTGAAGGGTAAAGGGTTTTCAATCGAGTCCGCTGGGCTTCAGTATGTGCCGAAACAAACGGCGCCGGTGGACGCTTCGGCGATGCTCAAAGTCGAATCACTGGTAAATTCGCTTGAGGAGGACGAGGACGTGTCGGAAGTGCATACGAATGCGGTGGTGCAATAGGCGGATTTTATTTTTTTCAAGCCCGACCTGAAAATTGATAACATCAAAAATATAATACCTAATCATTGCAACACTGTGTCAAGTAGGTGATAATCAATCCGGATAAATTTTTTCAGGAATTTTCTTGTTGCGGTTCTATCGCTTCCCCAAGATTATGATTCCGTTTAAACGTCATAAGACCTGCATACCATGCGCGCTTTCGCCACACTGCTCCGGGCCAGCTTCAGATACGCCGCGGGATTCCGCCGGTGGATCGTGCTGTATGTGATCTTTTTCGTCGTGGCCAACGGGCTTTCCATGGTTGAGCCGCTGATTGTCGGTAAAATTTTGAACAGCGTTCAGGAAATATCGACACTGCCCCATCCGATGCAGAGGCTGATCAATCTGTTTTTGATCATGCTCTCCCTGACGGTCGGTTTTTGGATATTCCACGGCCCGGCGCGGGTGATGGAAAACACCTGCGCGTTCAAAGTCCGGAACGCCTACAAAGATCACCTGTACCGAATCATCGTGTCGCTGCCGGTTAAGTGGCATCGGGAAAGCCACTCCGGCTCCACGATCAACCGCGTGGTCAAATCGACCCGGGCGCTGGATCATTTCATCTCCGACAGTTTCCAGTTCGTCGAGATGATAATGCGAATGGCGGGCTCGGTCATAGCTTTGGCGCTGATCTTCCCGGCAGCCGCGATCCTGGCCGTGATCGCCAGCATCATCGCGCTTTCGACCGTGTTCATTTTCGACACGTTTCTGCTCAAGCGCTACGACCAGATCAACCAATACGAACATTCCACCGCTACGGCGCTGCATGATTACATCACCAACGTTTTCACGGTGATCACCTTGCGGTTGGAGGAACTCACGCGGACCGAAGTCTGGAAACGTATGTCGCACTATCTGCCTTTCTCCAGACGCACGTTCAAGATGAACGAATGGAAGTGGTTTTTGATGACTCTGCTGATCGGTCTGATGCAGATCACGGTTCTGGCCTGGTATGCGTTTCGGGCTATCGGCAGCGGCGAAACACTGCTGGCCGGAACGTTTTTCATGTTGTACGAATACCTGCAGCGGATCGGAGGGGCTTTTTACACCTTTGCCTGGAAATATTCCGACACCATCGAGCAGTACGCGGATTTTATCTCGACTGCGCCGATACTCAGAGCCGAGCGGGCCGATTATTATGTGATCCGGAATCTGCCGGAAGAGTGGCGGAAGATTGAGATACGGAATCTGAAGTTCACATATTCCGAAGGAGAGGACGTCCTGCGCAAGCTGCATCTGGATATCGATTCGATTGTTTTCGAGCGCGGCAAACGGGTCGCCTTGGTCGGGGAGAGCGGCAGCGGAAAAAGCACGGTTCTGAGTTTATTAAGGGGACTCATGACCACCGGTGAAGTCCAGGTGCTATGCGACGGGAAGACGCTGAAGCGCGGGCTTAAACATCTGGCCCCGCATGTCACGCTTATTCCGCAGGACCCCGAGATCTTCGCCAATACGATCGAATACAACATCACGGTCGATACGAAGCAGAAGAAATCCGAACTTGAGGAAGATATCGAGCTGGCCCGCTTCACATCCGTACTGGCGCGCCTGCCCAAAGGACTCAAAACCGATATTTCGGAAAAGGGCGTGAACTTGAGCGGCGGCGAGAAGCAGCGGCTGGCGCTGGCCCGCGGAATATTCGCGGCGAAGACCAGCGACTTCATCCTTCTCGATGAGCCCACGAGTTCCGTGGATCCCATGAATGAACGGCTGATTTATGAAAACCTGATGCGGAGGTTTTCCGACCGGTGCATCGTTTCATCGATCCACAAGCTGCATCTGCTGCCCATGTTCGACTGGGTTTATGTCTTCGATCACGGGAAAATAATCGCCCAGGGACAGCCTGCGGAATTACTGAAGGAGGGCGGTTCTTTGCATCATCTGTGGACACGGGAAATAAAAATACCGGGGGTATTGTAGAGACGCCCCAATGGGGGCGTCTCTACACAATGGCCTGAAAAAGCCGCTGCTGTATAACAAAATAATAAATATGGCAGCGTCCTTTCAGGGGGCGGTGATGTTTGCGGATTCGGGGGAAGAACGGACGGAGGGAAGCTCGCCGAAGCGTATTTTCACCGTATCCGAAACGGTGTTGAAATATTCGTCGGTCAAAGTAACGGTGAGAGTATGCCCTTCCGTCAAATCGACAGAGCGCGGGACCCGAACCTGTCCCATAAACGGTTTTTCCGTAAATGTGGCCACCTTTTTACCGTCGATCGAAACGGTGACTTCTCTCACGTTCGAAGCCGAATCAATGTCAATCTGCGGCTTAAAAACCGGAGCCGAGACACTGACGCCTTCCTCGGGCGAGATGATTTTCATTTCCGGTTTGATTAGGCGGCCGGGAGTGAGTGACGGATCACACTCTTTGGTTGGCGCCACAGGGAGAGGAAGCAGGGAACCGGAGTGATCGGGAGAAGCGTTCCACTTTTCCATTTGTTTTGCCGCCCATTCCAGGACGCCCTGCTCCCAGAGCGGCCAGCGGTCAGGAAGCTCGCTTTTCGGAACGAAAAACGGCCGCTCTTCCATGGCGTCAGCCGGACAAGACAGAGAGCTCAAGAGTCCCGTAAGCTTGTCCACTTTCAAAAGAACGCAGGAGTCGTCTTCGGTAAGCGGTGTTTTTTCCTCCAAAAACAGGTCGGAAACCCTCAGGCTTATCGGCGTGCACGCCGAAGCCAGGCGCCCGGACAATTTTGAAACCAGCGGATGCGTCAGGCGTTCCGGATAGGTGAATGCCTGCTTCGTATCTTTCAGTTTACGGTGGGCTTCGGCCATGTAGTCGTGCCAGATGGGTGCTGCTACGGTGAGTCCGTCGGCTTTCTCGAAGAGCGACTGGCTGGTGGCATTGCCCACCCAGACGCCGGTGATCAGGTTCGGCGTGTAGCCTATGGTCCAGGTGCTTTCCGGCCGTCTCAGCGTGCAGACTTTCGAGGCATCCCGCTCCAGACATTTGTTGGAAGTGCCGGTTTTGGCGGCGGCCGAAAATCCCGGAATCGACAAGATAGATTTCCAATAATCGTTATCCGGGCGGGAATTTACGTCGCTTAAAATTGATGTGATCTGGGCCGCAATCCTGGGATCCACGACCTGACGGGGGGCCTCGCCTTTCGGCATATACAGGATGTTGCCGGCTTTGTCCGTGATCTTGAGAATTTTTTTGAGCGGCACAAAATTTCCGTCGTCGGCGATGGTCGAATAACCCTGGACCATTTCGGTGAGCGGCACCTCGGCCGCGCCGATCGAAAGCGGCCAGCCATAATCGAAATCCGGATTTTTTTTGCGCAGCTCCTGCTTTTGAGCGCCGGGCGACGTGACTCCCGCGCGTGCGGCCAGACTCAAAAGAGATTCCTCGCCGCCGCCCAGGAAGAAAGTTTTTACCGCCGGGATGTTCCTGGAGCCGGCGAGGGCCAGGCGCATGGTGGTGATTCCCCAAAAAGTGCCGTCGAAGTTTTGGGGCTGGTCTTCGCCGAACTTCGTCGGCACGTCATAAAGCACGGTGGCCGGACCGTAACCGGCCTCGAAAGCCGCCAGGTAAGTGAAGGGCTTGAAGCTGGAGCCCGGCTGGCGGGGGGAGCGGGCCATGTCGATCTTGCCTTCATGTTCGTCATCCCCGAAGTCGGCATTGCCGATGTAAGCCACTATTTCGTGCGTTTTGGGGGCGACGGAGACCAGCGCGGCGTTAAACGCCCCGAACCTTTTTTTAATGTCACTCAAATGTCCGGCGACTGCTTTTTCCGCGGCTTGCTGTAGGTTCCAGTCCAGAGTCGTTTGGATGCGGAGACCGCCCTGTTCCATAAGCCGGTCATCGATTCCCAGTATTTCTTCCGTCTGTTTTTGCACTTCAAGCACGAAATGCGGGGCCCGGATGTTTTGGCGTTCAGGCGAGAAGGTCAATTTTTGCAGCTCGTCCATGGCCGACTTGTGTTCTTCCGCCGAAACCATTTTCTGATCGATCATGTTTTTCAAAACCTGATCCGTGCGTCCGCCGACATACACGGCATCGCTTCCTGATCCGAATGTTTTTCCGATCAATCCGATGATCACTTCGCCGTCAGGAATCTGCGATGCGGATGTCACCGATCCCTCCGATATTTTCTTTAATAATTTGGTGGATATCGCGGTGCCGCTATGCGAACCGTAGGGGGAGAAATAACTGGGGCGCTGGGGGAGCGAAGCGAGTACCGATGCCTGGGCCAGAGTCACGTCTTTGGCCCCGATGCCGAAATAATTTCTGGCGGCCTGTTCGATGCCGTAAGCGTTTGACCCGTAAGGGATCCAGTTCAGATAAAGCTCCAGCAGCTGGTTTTTGTCATAACGACGCTCCAGCTGACACGCCAGCATCAGCTCGCGTATCTTTCGGACGGCGTTTTTTTTCCGCCCGACCAGGGCGTTACCCGCGAATTGCTGGGTGAGGGTCGAACCGCCGGACCGGACGAAAAAGCGCGGTGCCATCTGGCTCAAAACCGCGCGGCTGAAGCCGATGACATCGAAGCAGCTGCTTCTAAAGAGAAACCGTTCGTCTTCTATGGCTATGGTGGCCTGTTTGATATGGCTAGAGATCCTGTCCCCGCTGACGTAGGTTCGGTCCTGTTCGGAAAAAAGGCGGTAAAGCTCGACGCCATTTCGGTCCAATATCACGGTGCTTTGCGAGGCTATGAGAGCCGTGGGATCGTCGATATCGGGCAGCGTCAGCCAGAGACCGCCGAGAAAAAGGACGGTTAAACCTAAAAAACCGAAGATGACCTTCAAGATCAAAATCCTGCGCTGTTTTTTTGTCCGCTGTTTTTTAAGCCACAACCAAAGCCAGCCGCTTTTTTTCGAAAAAACGCGGAAAACCGCGGCAAAGAATCCACCTTTTTTTCGGCTTGCCGGGAAACGATGCCTTGGAGATTTCGGCTCATCGCCAAAGTCAATTATGCGGCTGGAAAAACCTGGATTCGAAGACATGGCAGTCAATTGTCAATTGTCAATTGTCAATTGTCAATTTGCTACCCGTTCAATTTACGCCGTAAATGTGCTACAATATCCCGATGCCCGGATGGTTGAGACTTGTGTCGGCGGTTATCCTCTGGAGTTTCAACGAAACAGCTTTTGCCCAGCGGCAGATAACCATAGCCACGGGTGTCCCGAATGTAACGATAGACTCCATAATGCTCGGGATCATCAATGTCCTGCTCGCATGGAGCGGTCTCGTCGCCACCGCCCTTTTTCTGCTCGGCGCCCTTTATATGGTCGGATCAGCCGGCTCAGAACAGCTCAGTTCGGCGGGAAAACGAATCATGAAGGCTTCACTGATCGGGCTTGCGATCATTCTGGCTTCGTGGTTGATACTAAGTACTATGGTTTATTTGATCGCCGGTTAAGTTTTTGGATTACAATACTCCAGTGACCATGCCCGATTTCTCTACCGATAACACCGCGCATCTTCTGGCCAGAGCCGAACGGCTCAAATTTGAAGCGCGTCACAGTGAAGCTCTGGAGGTACTGGAAAGCCTGCTCGGCCATGATCCGGAGAACGTGACCGCGCTCGAAGAAGTATCGGACAACGAATTGAGCCTGGGCAATTTCGACCGGGCCGAAACTGCAGCCCGCAGAGCACTGAAGATCAGCCCAAAAAGTTATACCGCGCACTACATCATCGGTTTCATCGCCTCGCACCGGGAGAATTGGGAGGATTCGATAAGATCCCTGAAAACCGCCAATTCGGTGGAGCAAAATAACCCGGAGATACTTCGTTGTCTGGGATGGGCGCTTTTCAATGCAGGGCAAAAACTGGAAGGAACCGTCACGCTGGAACGGGCTCTGAATCTGGAGGAACAGAATCCGCTGATTTTGTGCGATCTGGGAGTGGTGTACCTCAGGGGCAAAAACTTTTCGAAATCAAAAGCCCTTCTGAGGCGAGCCCTGGACCTGGATCCGAAGAACGAGCGAGCCGAGGAATGTTTGGAGATGGTGAGCCGGATCGAGAAAGCTGTTAGTTAAGGAAGCTCCAATTAACCGAAGTTTATTATTACCCCAACATAATTGTTAAATTGTTAAATGGCTAAATTGTTCGCCCGTTCGCTTAACTCAGGGCGACCTTATCTGGCACAATCATCTGTGTCATTCCGGGCGACCTGATACCATTTTGCATTTAAAACATAACTAATCGGTCATTCGTAACGGCATCATCTCGTACCGCGTAGCGTTTACTCAAGCCAAGAACTCCATACCGCCAGCGCGTCTGATTAAGAACGTTTTAAACGCGAAGTGGTATGAGCTGGTCGAAGGTCGCAAGCGAAACGCACGTTTCATGCTTTCTTGGTAATTTAGCAATTTAACAATTTAACAATTTTTCAGAGTTTCATAAATTCTGCATTCTTTTTTGATACAATCTGATCCATGCTGCTTCAGATCCTTAGGCGTGGATTACTCCGGGGGCTTCAAAATGTTTTACGCCAGCAAGGTTGGGCCATGTCGCTCGGTTCGCTTTTCGGCGTTTTGTTTCTCGGGCAAATAATAGTGCTGCTTACATTCGGAGCGCATGCCGGACTGACACTCGTAAAAGAACAAACCGATCTGCGGCTGGAGATACTGGACAGCGCGACCGACATACAGATCCAGGATCTTTACCAGAATATCCGTCAGCTGCCGTACGTTTCGGATGTGATTTACATCACCAGGGAGCAGGCATACGAGAGACAAAAAAATCGGGATCCGGAGCTTACCGGTTTTCTGACCAGGTTCGGCATAGAGAATCCTTTTCCGGAAACGCTGGGGGTGAGGCTCAGGAATTTGGAGGACTATCCGGAATTTGTCCGGTTTTTGAAGCAGCCCGTGTTCACAAAAGTGGTGAACCCGAGTTTTCTCTCCGAGACCACCGACCAGGAGCGGCAGGTGGCGAAAATCGCCGAAGCCGCCGTCACCGTCAGGTCACTGCTTTTGCTGATCGTCGGCCTGCTCGTCATGGTTATCTTATTCGTAGTGGTCGAATTGGTGCGCCGGCGCGCCGCAGCCAAACGCGAAGAGCTTTTCGTCGAGCAGCTGGTGGGAGCAGACAGGTTCACGATTTTTTTGCCCTTTTGCACCGAGATGTTCTGCCTGCTTTCCCTGGCGCTGATTATCTCCGCCGGATTCGCCGCCATGGTGATATATTTTATGCCCTCGTTTCTGCCGGTTTTGGCCTTTGGCGGGGCCTTCGGTATTTGGTTCCAGGCGGTGTCGGCATTGCTTACGGCATCACTCGGTTGGCTGCTTCCCCTCGAGCTGGGCGTTATTTTGATCGTCGCGTTACTAGGCACGTTCATCGCTCTGAAATCGCAGGTGGAGATGGCGGCACTGCCTCTTTTGTCACATAATTAATGAGCAAGACTGAATTATTATTGAATTTTGTTTCATTGTTAAATTGTTATATTGTTAAATTGTTCGCCCGTTCGATTAACTCAGGGCGACCTTATCTGGCACAATCATCTGTGTCATTCTGGGCGACCTGATACCACTTCGCGTTTAAAACGTTCTTAATCAGACGCGCTGGCGGTATGGAGTTCTTGGCTTGAGTAAACGCTACGCGGTACGAGATGATGCCGTTACGAATGACCGATTAGTTATGTTTTAAATGCAAAATGGTATGAGCTGGTCGAAGGTCGCAAGCGAACCGCACGATTGTTGCATGCAGATAATTTAACAATTTATTCATGTCCAAAATTTGGTCCGATCAGGCCATCGTTCTCCGGACATTCAATGTCGGGGAGAGCGACCGATTTTGCATACTGCTTACGGAGAATTACGGCAGAGTCGCTGCCCGGGGCAGCGGGGTGCGCCGGATGAAAAGCCGGCGGGCAGCCGGACTCATGCCGCTGCACCGGATCCATCTGACTTGCGAACTCAGGTCGGCCGGACTGACTATTTCCGCCGTAACCTGCCTGGATAATTACAGCAATTCATGGCGGGATCCGGAAACTTTTTTCTGTGCCGAACATGGCATAGAAACGGTGTTGAAACTAACGGAAGAAGGCACACCGCTTCCTGAAATTTATGCACTGACGAATATATTTCTGCGTGCCTGCAAGAAGCCGGATTCGCGTATCACGGTGACTCTTTTTCAGCTCAAGCTTCTCAGTATCCTGGGGTCGCTGCCTTCGGCCACCCATTCGGCCGTAAGCCATCTGCCTTTCAAGCCCGGGGAGCCAATAGTCTTGAGCAGGTTCGGGGGACTGAGTCTGAAGGCCGAAGAGAAAAGCGGCATGCGGGTATCGCCGGAACTGAGCTCAATTATTGCCGGGGTAGGCGAGATGGACTTGCTAAACCCGCCGGTCATGCCCAAGCCTATCCTGAAGGAATTGGAACGGTTCGTTCAGGGTTTGCTTGGCAGCCAGCTGGGGGTCGAGCTCAAATCCCCGAGGGTCGGGCTGGCCATGTCAGAGCTCGTCCGGCCGATCTGATAAATCAATGGGCGGGCCTGGTAAGCGGAAAAAACACGTTCCAGTATGGCGCCGGTTCCTTCCATCCGGACCCGGCGATACCAGACGGCTTTCATACCGTCATGGCGTTCGCCGGCTTTCCTTTTTTCACCGGGCGGGATCTCCGTGGTGTAGATGATTTTTTCCTCCGGGGGCGCTGCGATCCTGCCTGAGATATACGGTCCGAAGACTTCTGATTGCCGGTTGTCTTTTGTCCCGTAATAAATGAAGTATGCCCGGTCGGTTGAATCGGTGAAGCTTTGGATCAAAAGGCCGCCGGGAGTATCGTTCTTGAATTTTAAATCAACGTTGGGCGGAAATATGGTCGCATCGGTTCCCTGTGGACTATAATAACTGACGGCGTAGCTGTGGTTCTTCCGCTGCACGATCGGCAAACCGTATTCCCATGGTCCGCGGTAAGCCGTGGAGCTCACCTGGCACAGCCCGCCGCCGTAATCGGGTAAAGTGGTATCGCCCTGGATCACCAGTTCTTTTTTGTACCCGGTTTTTTGGTTGACCGGTCCTAGTGCCTCATTGAAAGAAAAAACTGTTCCTTTGGGTATCAGATGGCCGTTGAAACGATTAACCCCCACTTCGATATTGTGCCGCCGGTTCACCGGAGATTTGGCGAAAACCGATTCGCCGACCGTGACCACTTCACGGATGCCGGCTTGTCTCAGGCTTTCGTCCGAGACCGTGATTTTCGGCTGGGTGACCGATACCGGCAGGACTATGGATGACACTCCGGATTCGAGCGCGGTTTTGGTGAGTTCTACCGCCAGATTTTTGTCTACTTGGAGCCCGGTCAGACCGTAACCGCCGAAAACCACGCTGCCGCTTTCGTTTCGCGAAATGACGACGTCGCCCGCCGGACGGTCCAGCTTGGCGGATATTTCAGTGGCGACTGTTTCGGCTATGGCTTCCTTCGACCAGGCGGTCTGTTCCTGGTATGTCCAGCCGGCCGGGTACGTTTCGTCTTTGCCGTAGGCCAAAAATCTGGCGGGAGGAACCGCCGGCAGACCATGGAAAAACCAGGCCTTTTTTTTGATCCGCCACTCGGGATGCCGCAGAGCATTGATTGAAAAAATATGATGGTTGTAGGTGTAGGTCAAATAGGCTGGGTAGGCGGATGCGGAAACGGGAATAAAAAAAATAAATGCGCTTAATGAGCCGATCATTATTGAAATTAAACGCGATACCATTGCTAAATTGTTAAATTGCTAAATTGTTCGCAAGCGGAACGTTAGTTGGTGTAATTAAAAAGCAATTTAGCAATTTAACAATATAACAATTTTATCATTTATTCTAAATTTATTTTCTCAAACCTTGTGCCATCTCATCCAACGCCCGTTTCACGAGAAGGTCGGCGCGGAGGTTTTTTTCACGCGGGATGTGGACAAAAGACAACTGCGGGAAACCGGTTTTCATTTCCATTATTTCTTTTATCAGCAGCTCAAATGTAGGCATCTTCACCCGATATTCGCCGTTTAGCTGCTTGACCACCAGCTCCGAGTCCAGATGGCACATCAGGTGGTTCGGCTGGTATTCCTTTGCGATTTTCAGGCCGATGATCAACGCCCGGTATTCGGCGATATTGTTGGTCTGAACGCCGATACATTCGCCGTATTCGCGGAGGACTTTGTTTTTCAGCGGATCGATCAGTACACAGCCGATGGCCGCCTGGCCGGGGTTGCCTCTCGAGCCGCCGTCCGTGAAAAGATGCAGAGTGCCGCCGATCGCAACCGGCTGGCCTTTTTCCGGTTCAGGCTTGGTTTCCAGCGCTTTCAAAACCAGGTCAGTCACGTACTGGTCACGCTCGCGGGCGCGGGGGAATATTTCGGCAAGTTTTCGTTCCAAAGCCGCAGGGAGGCGGATCATGGATGAAGTATAGCTTAAGATAACAGTTTAATGAGGTTCAAGATCGACGGTGCGCGATTGTTAAATTGTTAAATGGCTAAATTGTTCGCCAGCCTTCGCATCTGCTTCGGCCGGCAAGCAAGGCTCTGTCCGACAAGCAAGCGAAACGCACGTTTCATACATTCTTAACAATTTAACAATTTTGTTTGGTATATCAGCTGCAGCCGCACGATCCGTCGCAGTCACCGCAAATATGATCCAGATCCAGCGTGAATTTTCCGTTTTTGAAATCAATTTTTGATCCGCCGATGCGCTTGAGGGCTGAAGCCGAAGCAATCAATGACATCTCCGGTATTTTTTGATGGGAAAAAACAAAGTCGTCTTTCCCGGCCTTCGGTTCAAATTCCATGCAAAATCTTCCGCTTTCGTCGGCGGTCACCCTCAGCGCTTGTCCGGTTTTGTTTTCCTCCCGCGCGATTATCTTTAGCGCTTCGGCGGCTTTAAATGTGATCGAAATTTTTCTCGGCTTTTTCGGTTCTTTTCCGGCCATTTCATTCAGGTCGTCGACCAGATTCCAGATGTCATCATCGGTGAGACCATGCAGGCGGGCGCCTTCCTCAAGCGTGTCTATGTCGCTTTGCACGCAGTGCTGGCAAAAAAGTCCGTAAGCCGCGAGTATTTCATCGGCTTTTGGGAAAAGCCGGACCAGCTCGGCAATCGAATCGCCGGATTCAATCTTCCTTTTTTCGGCGGGTTTTCGTTTCTTGCCCTTTTGCCCTTTTGCCTTCTTGCCTTTTTTTTGGTCGCTGCTCACCAAGGCTCTCTTCGTGATACCCGGGATTTTGGGTTGTCGTACCGTCGGCATGAGTTCAGTATATGCTCCACTTAAAAGATCGACATCTTACTTGATGAATTTTTTCCGCCGCTTTTCCATCGTGCTGCTTCTCGGCCTGATGTTGGTGTTGGGTTTCGAGCTGGGAGCGACTTACGAGCTGAAACAGCTGGAGTTCGAACGGCAGCGGTTAAACGACCTTTTCACGCCGGCGTCCGGTTCCGGCCAGACCGTGAAAACCGATCCGGAAAAAGAAGTGGATTTGACGCTGCTCTGGAGCGTCTGGCGGATTTTGAACCGGTATTACATCCATCCGGAAGATTTGAAAACAAATTCGATGGTTTTTGGCGCCGTGACCGGATTGACTCAGGCGATCGGCGACCCGTACACGGTTTTTATGACGCCGAAGGATTCGAAGACTTTCCAGGACGCTTTGGACGGAACACTGGAGGGCATCGGCGCGCAACTGGATGAAAAGGACGGGAAAATAACGGTGGTCGCGCCGCTCAAAGGTTCGCCGGCCGAGCGCGCCGGACTAAATGCCCGCGATACGATAATCGCTGTCGACGGAGTCGAGATCGAAGGTCTGAGACTCGAGGAAGTGGTCGGCAAAATACGCGGTCCGAAAGGCACGAAGGTCAAAATCACCGTGTTGCGTGAAGGCAAAAAAGCTCCGGTGACAGTCGAGGTGACCCGAGACTCGATCCAGGTGCCAAGCGTGGAATCCAAAGTGATAAAAAGCCAAAGCGGATCGATCGGTCAGATTATTTTGAACCAGTTTGGGACTGAATCGATGCTCGAAATCCGCAAAGCCCTGAAGGATCTTCAGTCGGCGGGACTCCGGGGCATCGTTCTAGATCTGCGCTTCAACGGGGGCGGTTATCTGGACGGCGCCGAGGAGCTGGCGTCGATGTTCCTGAAGGAGGGGAAAGTTGTGTCGGTGGTCCGCCGCGAAGGCCTGCCGGAGGAACACATGGTTTCGGGTGATGTGGTTTTGCCGGAGATGCCGCTGGTCGTACTGATAAACGGCGGATCGGCCAGCGCCTCGGAGATAACCGCGGGCGCACTGCAGGATTACAAGCGGGCAAAAATCATCGGCACAAAGAGCTACGGCAAGGGTACCGTTCAGGAGGTCATCGAACTTCCCGGCGGATCGAGTTTGCGTGTCACGACGGCCAAATGGCTGACTCCGGGCGGACAGGATATCGCGAAGAAGGGGATCATGCCGGATATCGTAGTGGACAGGACCGAGGCGGATTTCAAGGCCGGCAAAGATCCGCAGCTGGATGCGGCGCAGGCGTGGCTTCTTAAAAATTGACAATTAGGTAGTGTTAACGTGTTCATTCAATCCTGAAACCAATTCCTAAAGCTGCCGCGCCCGCGGAGGGGCGCTGCTGATACCACTTCGCGTTTAAAACGTTCTTAATCAGACGCGCTGGCGGTATGGAGTTCTTGGCTTGAGTAAACGCTACGCGGTACGAGATGATGCCGTTACGAATGACCGATTAGTTATGTTTTAAATGCAAAATGGTATGAGTGGAAAAAGAATTATCTTCAAATCAGCAGCTGCCCTCCGTGGCAGCGGAGTCGGAAGTGAAGCTGCTGTTCGGTTTGCAGTGGTATATTAACAGCACCTAATTCTCAATTTATTTCCTGGTATTAATACTCAAACAATTCCTCCGGCCTGAAAAACCGCTTCACTTCTTTTTCTGCTGTCTCTTTAGAGTCCGAGGCGTGGGCGACGTTTACCATCATGTCGGTTCCGAGCTCGAAGCGAAGCGTACCGGGCGCCGCTTTCTTGCTGTCGGTTACGCCAAGCATCTCGCGGACTTTGTCCACCACCCCCGTTCCTTCCAGTACCACGGCGATCACCGGAGTGGATGACATGAAATTTTCGATGTCGGGATAAAAAGGCTTGTCGGCGACGTGCGCGTAATGTTCCCTCAAAATTTTTGGATCGGCTTTTATCATCTTGCAGCCTACGATCTTAAATCCGGCTTCCTCGAAGCGACTCAAGACTTTGCCGCAGAATTTCCCTTTGATGGCGTCGGGTTTGAATAGAATGAGAGTGCGCTCCATAAAATGTAGAATGTAGAATTTAGAATGTAGGATTATTTTTTATTGCTCGATTTTTCTTGGTCAAAAAAATATACGCATGTGCCACACGCAACGCGAAAGCATAGCTTTTTTCTAAAACCGGATTCCGTTTTTTCCCTTTTTCCACATTTTCATTCTACATTCTACATTCTACATTCTCAATTATTCACGATATCAGGCTGTGCAATTTCTTCTCATCTTTCTCCTTTCCGATGACTACCAGCCGGAAACGGTCGACATCGAGGAGCCGGTGCGCGAGGTCGTTCACCTGCTTCACTGTCACCTTGTCTATTTCGGTGAAATATTCGTCCAGATCCCGGACTTTCGGGTAGAGAAGTTGTTGTTTGCCGAAGAAGTGGGCGCGCTCCTCGGAGTCTTCCATCGCCAAAGTAGTTTTGCCTTTTATGAAATCCTTGGCTCGGGTCAGTTCCTGCTGGGTAACCCCTTTCTTTGCCGCTTCATCGTACTCGTGCCGTATCGCCGAGATGGCTTCATGCAGACGCGATTGATCCACGCCGGCGCGTGTGCTGAGGAGCCCGGTGTCCAGATAATTGTCGGTGGAAGTTGAAATATAATAACAGAGTCCCCGGGCTTCGCGTATCCGGAGGAACATGCGGGAGCTCATGGAACCCCCGAGGATCACGGACAAAAGCTTCTGGGTGAAATGATCTTTATGAAGCGCCGAGACGCCCTCGACGCCGAAAACCAGGTGCGCTTGTTCGGTCTGCTTCGTCTTGAGGCCGATTTTTTTTCCTTTATGTGTCTGCACCGGTGAAAAAGCGCGGGATTTCTTTCCGTCCACCTGATCGAAATATTTTCCGGCGAGACGCATGGCCTGGTCTTCGCCGATTTTTCCGGCAAAGGTTATGACCAGATTATCAGCGGTATAAAGTTCGCGTTTATGTTCCTGAAAATCCGTTTGTTTTGCGCCCCGGATCACTTCTTCGGTGCCGATCGTGTCCCAGCCGAGGGGCTGGTCGCCGTAAACCAGAGTCTCGAAATCCCAACCCGCCTGGTACATCGGAGTGTCCTGGTACATCCGGTACTCCTCGATGATGACCCCGCGCTCTTTTTCGATTTCTTCAGTTGGAAACTTGGCGTGGATCAGCATATCCGAGAGCACATTGCAGGCCAGTTCCACTTCCTGCGCTGCCACCTTCACGTAATATCCGGCGTATTCCTTGCCGGTGAAGGCATTGAAGTCCCCGCCGACTGCGTCGATAGCCATGCTGACTTCGGCTGCCGATTCGTATTTGATCCCGCCCTTGAAAAACATGTGCTCGAGGAAATGGCTTATCCCCCGATTGGCTTGGGTTTCGTATCTGGAACCGGCGCCCGCGAAGACCAGAACGGTGATGGCTGAGGTTCCATCGGTCGGGGCGGTGAGAACTGGGAGGCCGGATGCGAGTCTTTTGACTGTAAACATTGTTGAAATGTTGCAGTGAGTTTACCAGATGAGATGGAAGATGTAAGACGGAAGACGGAAGACGTAATGAAGCGGCAGGGCGGAGGGAAATTCTCAATTTTCAATTGTCAATTATCAATTTATTAAGTAACCTTCCTCGGCAATGCTTCGAAAGCTCAAATGGCGCCGGCGGCTTCGTGTGCACGGTTTCCGTTCGCGCGTCGCGACGAAAAACGGCCGCAAGATTCTTCAGCGCCGCAGGCGGCAAGGGCGGGCCAGGCTGACGGTGCAGAAGAAGACAAAATAAAATGTTACCAATGTGACCGAGGGGACCGAGGTTACCGAGGTGCTTAACTTTTCACTTCGGTTACATCGGTGTCTTCGGTTCCCCCGGTCACTTTTGTAATAATTTACACCGAGATAAGGTATTATTTGTCCATGGATACACTGCGGCGAGTCTCTGCATTCTTTTTCTATCTGCTTGGCATCGCTGTGATCGTATTGATTCTGCTGAGCCGCAGGGGGATGTTTCGATATGCGGCAGGACTCAATATTCTCGACCTTCCGCTTTTGTTCGCCGGCATGTTGTTTGGCGGGAGCAGCCTGTATGTCAGCCTGGCGCATGAAAAAAAGTCCGCCGCCCTGCTGATTTTCATTTTTTTGCCGCTCACCGTTTTATTCGGGTTTTTTGCCTACCTGAATTTTGCGATGCCGTTCGCGGAGGATTGATTTTTCCGGTACTCCTAAGGGTAGTTAGCCGGTATTCCAGAACGAACTCACGAATTGGCTGATCAGTTTTTCTTTCCTCGAGTCACCGCGGCTTGGAAAGCCGCTGCTAAAGTGTTTTGTTTCTAATTAACAAAATCTTCTT
>Ga0155828_135_pt3 | contig 33005 bp, 35 predicted proteins | sample RifCSPlowO2_01_FD_107482 | JGI IMG/M metagenome (GOLD analysis project Ga0155828, IMG submission 107482) | Candidatus Peribacteria bacterium RIFCSPLOWO2_01_FULL_51_18
GTCCGATCCCTGTGGCGACACAGGGTGCGCGAAATTGCAGCGCAAATAAAAAACACGCGTCCGATCAAGCTTTGAGCGATGAGCTTTGAGCTTTGAGTCGGCAGGCGTTAGTGCGCCCGAGTTTGAACTTGGGTTCTGGCATCGCCAACCAGAGGAATATCGCAGCAAAGTTCTCACAGCTCACAGCTCATAGCTCATAGCTAACAGCTGCGCGCTCCGCGCGCATGAAGTTCCGACCCGCACGAATGGTATCACGGTGGGGGCACTGTCTCGACGCAAGGCCCGGTGAAATTGCAGACCCGGTAAAAATGCCGGGTGAATCACGGTAGGACGAAAAGACCCTATGAAGCTTTACTGTAGGCTGGCATTGTGGCCTTGGATCGCGCGCGCAGGATAGGTGGGACCCTTTGAAGCCCCGACTTTGGTCGGGGTGGAGGGGACAGTGAGATACCACCCTCGTGTTCCGATGTCACTCACGTGTGGCTTTAGAAGTGTTTGGTTTTGAGGCAAGTTATCAGAGAATGGAAAGTAAGGAACGTAAGGAAGGTAATGGAGGTAAGGAAGGTGACATCACCTCCCTTACGTTCCTGACCTTCAATACCTTCCTTACCCTATAGACTCTTAACAACTTACAAAAAAACCCGAGCTTTTCTACAGCCACACGGACATTGCTTGCTGGGCAGTTTAACTGGGGCGGTTGCCTCCTAAAAAGTAACGGAGGCGCGCAATGGTCCACTAGCGCCGGATGGAAATCGGCGTCGTCGTGTAATCGCACAAGTGGGCCTGACTGTGAGACGGACATGTCGATCAGAAGCGAAAGCTGGTGATAGTGATCCGGCAACCGGGCATATTTATTTATGCCCTTACCACGTGGGTGGGTTGTCGCTCAACGGATAAAAGTTACTCTAGGGATAACAGGCTGATCGGTTCCAAGCGCCCATAGCGACGAACCGGTTTGGCACCTCGATGTCGGCTCATCGCATCCTGGGGCTGGAGAAGGTCCCAAGGGTTTGGCTGTTCGCCAATTAAAGCGGTACGCGAGCTGGGTTCAGAACGTCGTGAGACAGTTTGGCCTCTATCCTCCGTGATCGTTTAGACAATTGAGGAAACTTGCTCCTAGTACGAGAGGACCGGAGTGAACGAACCTCTGGTGTGCCTGTTGTCGCGTCAGCGGCATTGCAGGGTAGCTATGTTCGGCAGGGATAACCGCTGAAAGCATCTAAGTGGGAAGCCCATTCCAAGATCAATTGTCCCCATAATCCCCCTCGAAGATTACGAGGTAGATAGGCTACAGGTGTACGCACGGTAACGTGTTCAGCCGAGTAGCACTAACGGGAGATTGAACATTTATATTTTAATGTTTGTGCTGTTCATGTTTTTTTAGCGCGGGCAATCCGTGGACATGATGAAGCTTTGAGCGATGAGCTATGAGCTATGAGATTTAGTTTCTCAAAGCTCATGTCTCAAAGCTCAAAGCTTCTCTGATTCACGTTTTGTACTGTATTATTCGCAATGCTCTTTTCTTAGTCAGCATTCCGTCTTGGTGCCTATAGCCCCGGGGAAACACCCGTTCCCATTCCGAACACGGCAGTTAAGCCCGGGCGCGTCGATGGTAGTATGGCGAACGCCATGCGAGAGTAGATCGGTGCCAAGACAGAGTGCTGATTTTTTGTGTGAGAACCGCTCATACCATTTTGCATTTAAAACATAACTAATCGGTCATTCGTAACGGCATCATCTCGTACCGCGTAGCGTTTACTCAAGCCAAGAACTCCATACCGCCAGCGCGTCTGATTAAGAACGTTTTAAACGCGAAGTGGTATCACTAAACGGTCTGGTCACTGAACCCGTTCAAAAACTGACAGTTGACAATGAATTAATATAATCTCACTATATTATTAACATGATTCCAATCGATTGTTTCCAGAAGACTCCCGATGAGCCGGCAAAGATGAATGGGACTTGGCTCACGATGGTACAGTATGCGGTTTCCATGTTGAGACAAGCCGGGCTTCCAGGCGATGCGGACAATTTGGCGGCAAGACTTTCAAGGGTTGGAGAATCCCAAGCCGAAAATCACAATGCGGAAGCGATAAGAAAAATTTGTATCCTGGCAGCGATTAAGCTGAGGGACATAGCAGCGTTAAATGAGCATTAAAGGTAAAATCGAAGCATGCTTGAGAGGCTTCAAAAAATACTTTCGGCCCGGGGTGTCGCTTCCAGGCGGAAGGCGGAAGAATATATCGAACAGGGTTTGGTGAGAGTAAACGGAAAAGTGGCCGTTTTGGGCCAAAAAGCCGATCCTGACGTGGATGAGATCGAAGTTTCCGGAAAAGTGATAGCAGACCGCAAGGAGATGCTCTATTACGTTATGAACAAGCCGGAAGGAGTGGAGACGACTAATATCGAAAGAAACCGAGGAGTCCGAGGAAACCGAGGAAAAAACCTCGCATCCTCGGACTCTTCGGTTTCCTCGGTTTCTTCCGTGAGGGATCTTTTACCGCACCGACTCAAAGGCAGGATATATCCCGTCGGCCGGCTGGACAAAAATTCATCCGGATTGCTACTTTTTACTAATGACGGTGTTTTGGCTTACCGATTGACCCACCCGAAATTTGATCATGATAAAGAATACGAGGTAGTGGTAGACCGTCCGATCAGCCCTATCATATGCCGAAAAATCGAGGAAGGATTCGAGATGGACGGACACAAGACCAAACCGCTTGAAGTCAAAAAAATGGCGCCCACGAAAATCCGGATAATTCTTCACGAGGGAAAGAACAGACAGATACGCAGGATGTGCCAGCAGTTCGGTTTCACTGTAAAGATTCTTAGACGTATAAGAATTATGACACTGGAAGACAATGAACTTAAAAAAGGATCGATCCGAGCCCTTACGGATGAGGAAAAGACTTCACTGCTGAATGCAGTAGGGCTATGAATAAAAAAGAAGATGTAAGATGTAAGACATAAGACGTAAGTAACTTAAAAAAAGAACTTATATCTTATGTCTTATATCTTCTATCTCTTCAGTTGATGTCTTCTATAAAACTCATCTCCCACGGCGCTGCCAGAGAAGTTACCGGCACCTGCCACGAATTGAAAATTAGAGACAAAAGCATTCTGCTCGACTGCGGGATGTTTCAGGGCAAAAGAAGCGAAGCCGCCGAAAAGAATGCAACTTTTTCATTTAACCCCAAACAGGATATCGATGCGGTTATTTTGACCCATGCTCACATGGATCATTCCGGGCGTATCCCGCTGCTTTACAAAAAAGGTTATGCCGGTCCGGTTTTTTGCACGTATGCAACCCAGGATCTAGCTGTCGTCATGCTGCAGGATGCGGCATATATACAGGAAAAAGATGAGGAATATTTCACGAAACATTTGCGAAAATCAATGATCCCTTCGGCCGGGCCGCTTTATGTGAAATCCGATGCAACGGAATGCACGAAGCTTTTCGTCGGGAAAAATTACGGCGAACGTTTTCAGGTTATCCCCGGGGTTTATTGCACTTTTATCGAAGCGGGACACATCCTCGGCTCAGTGATGCTTTTTCTCGAGATCGAGACCGGCGGGAAGACTGTCCGGCTTGGATTCACCGGTGATATGGGCCGATCCATGCTGCCGATCATCCGCGACCCCGGGAAAATGCCGGCAGTCGATTATTTGATATGCGAAAGCACGTATGGCGATCGGGAGCATGAGCCCATTCTCACGGCCCAGGCGAAGCTAAAGGACGTGATCGTGAAAACAGCGGCGAGGGGCGGAAAGGTCATCATCCCGGCTTTCTCGCTTGAGCGCACGCAGGAAATCGTCTTCGATCTGCACAGCCTGTGGGATTCGCAGCAGATTCCGGCTGTGCCGATAATGGTCGATTCCCCGCTGGCTTCAAAAGTGACCGAAATTTTCATGAAACACCCCGAATGTTATGACGAAGAAATTTTCAGCGGGTTCCTGAAAAAATCACACAACCCTTTCCGGTTTTCATTGATCAATTACACCGAAACCGTCGAGCAATCCAAAGAATTGAACGGAGTCCGCGGTCCCATGATCATCATGGCCGGCTCAGGCATGTGCGAAGCCGGACGGATTCGCCATCACCTGAAAAACGAGCTGCCGGATCCGAGGAATACGGTATTGGCCGTGGGTTATATGGCCGAGAATACCCTCGGTCGTCGGCTTCTGGACCCCAAAATCCTGCAGGTGAAGATCTTCGATGAAATGATAAACAAAAAAGCCGAAATCCAGTATATAAACGCCTATTCCGGCCATGCCGACAAAAACGACCTGGATCGATTCATCACGGCTCAAACCGGATTGAAAAAATTGATACTGGTTCACGGCGAGGAGCCTGGGATGAAGGCCTTGGCTGAGCGTTCCTCTCTTGCCGGAAAATTCGCGATAGAGATGCCGGAGAGGGGGAAAGAATACGAAATTGAGAATTGAAAATTAAAACCCGGCTGCGGAAAATTTGCGAATTATAACCCCAGTTCCCCCGCGACTGCCTTCATCGCCTCGAGCGTTACCTGGATAAATTCATCCAGCGGCATCGGGATCAGCTCTTCGCACTTTTTAATCTGTTCCCGGTTTACCTGGGCGGCGAAGGCCTTGTCCTTCAGCTTTTTCTTCACGCTCTTCACCTCTACGTCGGCCAGTTTCTTGCTTGGCCGGACCAGCGCGACGGCGACGATGAAACCGGTCAGCTCGTCGCTACAGTAGAGACATTTCCGCAGCATGGAATCCAGCGGATGCTCCGCTCCGTATTTTTCTGCGTAATGCGCCCGGATATCGGCCAGCAATTCCGCCGGTGAATTTATTGTTTTTAACATTTGTTCCAACGTATTACCACAGTGTGATTCATAGTCTTTCTCCAGCTTGTCCCAGTCCAGATCGTGCAGCATGCCGGCCACTTTCCATGTCGCCGGGTCACCGCCGAATTTCCTCGCGAAGGCCTCCATGGCAGCGCCTGTCGCGATCAAGTGCGCATGGGTTTGAGTGGCGTGCGCCTTGAGTAATCCGTGGGCCGCCGGAAGCAGGTGGCCGTAGTCCAGGCGCTGGAGAAGAGGCGTGCTGGATGAGGTCATCGTAGAAGCAGGGGAAGAATCCGGAGGAACCGGAGAATTTGATTTTGGACTCGCCGTAATTTTGGCGCTTTTATCATCCGGTTTCATAAGCGGGAAAAGCACCACATCCTTCAGATTTTCCTGACATGTCAGCAAAGCGACGATACGATCTATCCCCATTCCCCACCCCGAGCACGGCGGACAGCCATATTCGAGCGCCGTCACATATTCATCGTCTTTGCCGTGGGCATCGCTGTCGCCTTCGACTTTGGCTTTGGATTGGTCTGAAAAACGTGTTGCCTGATCTACCGGATCGATGAGTTCGCTATAGGCATTTATGATCTCCCAGCCGCCGACAACCAATTGGAATCGATCTGTGATCGCCGGGTTTTTGTCATTCCTGCGGGCCAGCGGCGACAAGTCGATTGTGTGTTCAGTGACGAACGTAGGGCGGGTGATCCGGGGGCGGCTGACTTTCTTATAGAGCTGATCAATCAGATTTCCGCGGCCAAGCCGGCTGACATCCACCTCCAGTTTGATCTTCTTCGAGAAAATGGCTTGTCTCAGGGCTCCCGCGGTCGGGTAATCCTCATAATCGATACCGGAATCATGTTTGATAATCTCACGCAGCGAGACTACGGGCCAGTCTCCGCCGAAGTCGACTTCGATTATTTTTCCCGATCGGTCGGGGATCTTCGTCTTCAACCCCCCGCGTGTGGTTTTCAACAGTTCACGGAACATATCCTGGGTAAATCGCATATTTTCCCGATAGTCCCAATATGCCGCGTAATGTTCGCACATCGTGAATTCCTGCAGGTGGCTGGGGTCCATGCCCTCATTCCGGAAAACCGGACCCATCGAGAAAGTTCGGTCGAACCCCCCGACCAGACATTCCTTTTGATGCGTTTCGAGTGCGATGCGCAGGAACACGTCCAGATCCAGAGCGTTGTGATGAGTCAAGAAAGGAGTAGCAAGCGCTCCTGAGGCTGCGTTTACAAGAACCGGTATTTCAACCTCGATGAATCCGTTTTTCCAATAAAACTCTCTAATCGCCTGGATGAACTTCGAACGGAAAATAAACCGGTCGAAACTTTCGCGGTTACTCATTAGATCCAGGTATCTTTGGCGGTAGGCGGTCTCACGGTCGGCTACACCGTGCCATTTTTCAGGCGGCTGGCGGAGAGCTTTGGAAAGCATCGTCCATTCTTTGACCATTATGGTCGGCTCGCCCTTCTTGGTATTGAATCGTTCGCCTTTGACACCGATGAAGTCTCCGAGGTCGATGAGTTTAAGCATAAGCTTGTAATCGTCAACGCCGATAATTTCTTCCCTGAACGCGACCTGCAGTCTTCCGGTTTCGTCCTGGAGCGTCGCGAATGTCAGCTTTCCCATATCCCGGAAAAGCACGACCCGTCCGGCTATCTTTGCCGGCTTGCCTTCCGGAAATTTAGAAACCGTACTGAGACTGCCGGTGCGGATGAATCGTTCGGCGTAAGGATTACGGCCGAGCGACCTGAGCTTTTTCACCTTTTCCAAGCGAGCTTGATCCATGAGGACAGCATAGCGAGATATTCACTTATAGGGCTAGATGAATGAAAGATTTGGGTACGCGGGTCTTAAGACCCGCTCCTACTTCAATAGGAGCGCCTCTCCGAGGCGCGTAATACCCAAAATATGTTTTATGTTAACCAGCGCATTTATTTCTGCGCCTGTGGTTCAGCCAAATCGATGAATTTAATATTGCACTGAGGCGGTGTCTCGCTCTCGGCTCTAGCCCGATGCTTTTCGCCGGCAGAACCACGATTATAAGCCCCACTCTCCGCTTTTTCGGCGAAAGACTTGAACGGCAAAGTGCTTCTCTGGAATACGCGCTTGGGATGTCCGGCGTCCGAGCAAACGCCTTCCATTTTTTTCAGGATCGCCTGGTATTCATCCAGCGTCAGTTCCTGTTTTTCCATTTTCGAAACAGCTTCCGAAAGCAGATTATTGAATTCGTATTGCAGCTCTTGTCTCACTACCTGTCCTCTAAGCGGCGTTTCCGTTTCATATCGCTGCAAACGTTCCTCGGCCAGCAGCAAATGGTGACGCATTCCGGAAAGAATCTCAGCGCGGATCCGCGTCCCTATTGCCTGGAGCGGCTTTTCCTGACTTGCACCGGACAGTCCGGAAGCCTCGGCGATCTCTCTGGAATTTTCCCGGAAAGAATCGGGGATTTTTATCCCCTCGCGGTAGCGGGCCAGTATATTTCTGATTTTTAGTTTCTCTTCCTCCGGCGGTTCACCGTCGCGTGAGAAAGGAGTGAGATCGATTTCCTTTCCATCGAAAGGGCTCTTTATGACCGGCGGTTTGTTTTCGGCTTTGCATCTCCGGTACGCGGCTTTCAGCTCGGCATAGTCATCGGCTTGTCTCAGTACCATCGCCGGGACGGTTCCGAAATTCCGGCCTCCAAAAAATTGAATAAAATTCTTTTTATCCGCGACCGCTTCGGGAAACCGATTTACATCGGTGTTTCGCATGAAATAAGCCGTATACATTTTCTCGCGCATCGGGCGGTTTATGTTGTTTTCAGTGTCTTCCCACATTTTACGATAATGTTCCTCGTATTCCTCGGGGTGAAAAATTTTCCGTATCTTCCACGCTGCCGCCTGGACAAAATTGTCGCCGTTAGTCGCGGCTGATCCGCGGGTCCGCTCGGTCATTTTATTATTTATCTCTCCGAGCAGCTCAGCGCCGTTTTTCTGGGCATATTCCTGTTCACTTTGCTTCCACTCGGCGACCGATGCATCGATCGCTTGTTTGTAGAAAGATGCGCCGACCACCGGCGCGGCGAGAGCTCCGGCCGTCACCAGACCGGGAGCCGCGGCGCTTCCGGAACCGATGGTCAGAACCGTGGTATTAAGTCCCACTCCACTCGGCGTGGCAGCTGCAACCGCCTCGAGCCCGGACCAAGCCAAACCTCCGGCACCGACGCCGATGAGTGATTTCCGCTCCCGCTCGAGGTCGGCGACTTTGTCGGCCTTTCCTTCCTGCCGGGCTTGGCTGATAGCGCCCTCATTGATTGTGATCAGATATGCATCGAAGATCGTGCCTAAAAACGGCAGGCTGCCTTTTGCGATTTTGGCCGCTCTGGCCCAGCGTTCGGTTCTGGCGATGGCACCCATCATGGCAGAAGCTTCGCTTACATCCGCTTCAGCGGCGCTTTGGATAATCCCGCGGTGTTCTGAAATCAGTCTGCCGGCCAAAGCCTTGTCGCCAGCCACTTTAGCGGCATCCACCTCGCGTTTCAGCGTCGCAAAATCTTTTATATTCGTTCCCGTTTCCACGCCGGGAACTGCAGGAACGCCCGGTTGTGCCGCCGGTTTCGGTGCTTCTTTAAGGTCGGGTTTCGGCGCCTGTTCCGGCGCAATCGGCGCTTTCTTCGGCCCCTCGGCCGGACCCATCGCTTTGGCATCCCGGGAGCGCGGTACTGCTTCTCCGTGGACGACTCTCAGTGCCGGAGGCGGCGGCACCGGTTCCGCTTTTATCTGCAATTTTCTGGCCGGTCCGCCTTCGTCGATCACACCCGCCGGGGATTTGGGAATAATTTTTTTCTGTTCCGCGGGAGGCGGGATTTTTTTCCTGGCTGCCAACTCCGGTTTCAGCGTCTCATCCGCTCCGCGGAAGATCCGCAGAGCTGGAGCGGTCTCCGGTTCCACCATTATTTTTGGTCTGACACTTGCCGGCTCTTTCGCAGCGGATACTTTCGGCTTGGTCGAGGCACCCTGCTTGGGTTTCGGTTGTTTTGGAGCGGATTCTTTTTTCGGTTCAATCGGAAGATTCTCTTTTTTATTTGTTACTTCGGCAGTATCGGGTTTTGCTCCACCTTCACCTGCTGGTTCATTAATAATCAAGTCCTTGGTTTTAGGGTTTGGATTATTTCCAGCGTCCGGCGGGGGTACAGGACTTGGTGTGGTGGAATGCCTTGTCATAATTTCATCGAAGTCTCCTCCGAAGTTTTTGACACCGCGTTTGTCTAGCACTTCTCTGACAACCGGATCCTGAACGGGTACTTTTTTTGCAGCCAACTTATCGAGGCCTTCCACGAGTCGTTTCTCGAGTTTGGCCATCTTTCTGGTTTGTATGTCGAGATTACCTCCTTTGCGTGCGACATAATCACCCTTTCTTCCGTTGGCGTTTGGGATTTCTGGATCCCAAACCGTCTCTCCCAGTTTTCCTTTCAAATCTTTATAATATTGTCTCTCTTTTTCGTAACGAAGAATCGTTTCCCGCAAAGCAGTCTCTGTCCTTATATCTTTTCCCCACCATTCGCGCCGCCAATCACTGAAGCCGCGTTTTAATCGTGCGTAACGGGAAGTATGCAAAAGCGCTGTTTTTACTTCTTCCCAGCCTCTCGGCTGCAAAAGATGCTTACCGTATTTCAGGGTTTTCAAGGGCATGTCAATCGCAGGGATAAGTGGACCGAGTACGGCTCCTTTCGCTACTCCTTTGATGGTTCCCCTGATGCTTGGAGAGCCTCCCCAGAGAATTGATTTAAGCGCGAGATACCCGACTCCCGTTGCCGGCCATTTCCACCAGCCATTTGTTTCCATATAGCCGTGAATGGCTTTTATCGCTTCTGGATCAAGATCAACTTCCTCTCCGTCCTTAACGTGCAGATAAAACCTGGTTCCGTTTCTCTTTAGTCCGCCTTCCTGCGCCGCGGCATAAAGAAGTGCGTTTAGATATTGTCCTTTACCCAAAAGTTCTTTTAGGTGCCCGGTTTTTTCTTCGGGAGTTTTCGTTGTGTCGAAAGCTTGTTCGCTGCCGTCTAATGTCGATCCGGAATTATTCGCTTTTGTATTCAGGAGCAGCTTTGAACGGACCCAACTCGATCCCAGAAGCCAGGATGGCGTGAACATTCTGATACCGGAATTTATTTTTTCCTTAGCTGCGTCCGCCGCGTAACCGGCGACATCTCCCGGTCCGGGGATTTTCCGTTTTCCCATCCGGAAGAGAAGCGGCGCCATGAGCGCGCCCAGAGCCGTGGCACCGGTTTTCAGTCCGCCGGTGACGGCATTTTCCAGTTTCTCGACTGCTCCCCGTAATCCGAAGATTCCGGCGAGCCCTTTTATCACCCAGCCGAGCGTGTGGTCCCAGACCCATTTTCCGCCATCGATAATCTTGTCGCTGATTTTGTAAGCCGCATAGCCTCCGGCTGCTCCGAGCGCCGCATAACCGGCACCGGTAAGCAGCATCGATTTCGGGTCTTCATTTTTTACGTCATTCGCCAGCTCACGGCCTTCATGGACGAAGGACTCCAGATTGTCGGACAGTTTTCGCTGCTCCTCCAGAGCTTTTTCTCTGGTTATCTGGATTTCGGCTTTTAATAAATTCAGCCGGTCATCGGCTTTTTCCCTCAATTCCGTTACGACCGTGTCCAGCTCCTCCTGCATGACACGGCGGGTGCTTTCGATCAGGCTTTTCTTCGCTTCCTTGGCCAGGCTTTCATTTTTTGCCAGCTCCAGGGCTTTATTCGCCCGGATCACCCGGTCCTGCCTCGCATCTTTTTCCCCGCCGTGGATTATCATGTAAAACACCTCCCCGGGGTTTTGATTTTTGGCTGCCTCAAGCAATTGTCCTTCGATTGCGGGTGTCATGGAATTTTTTATGTAAGTTTCTCATTATTATAACAGAAAAAACAGCTTAAGAACAGGGCGGATTGACGATTTTGACTAGAGCCACTGAGGCGCCCAAGCGGTCACCAGAAAGCTTTGCTAAACTGCAACCAATGGAAAAATCTGCGAACTACGCATTCATTGATTCTCAAAATCTCCATCTGGCAATCCAGGGACAAGGCTGGAATCTGGACTATAAAAAATTTCGTGTTTATCTGAAGGAAAAACACAATGTTGAGACGGCATATATATTCATCGGCTATGTCCCTGAAAACGCCACTCTCTACACGTCCCTGCAATCCTTCGGTTTCGTTGTTGTTTTCAGGCCGACACTGAAAAATTCAGAAGGGGTGATAAAGGGAAACTGCGATGCCGAGCTCGTTCTCCAGGCAATGATTGATTTCGAGAAATATAAGCAGGCAATCATAGTGAGCGGAGACGGGGATTTCCATTGCCTGGTCAAATATCTTCGCGAACAAGGAAAACTTAAGTGCGTCCTTGTCCCTGACATGCGGAGATATTCGATTTTGCTCAACAAAGCGGCCGAAAAACATCTGGCATTTATGAATAATTTGAGGACGAAACTGGAATACAAAAGACTGCCTCATAAAAAGAAAAGAACCTCGTAAGCACTTACTCTTACGAGGGGCTTTTCATCGTGATTACAGAAAAGAGAATATCATCTGTCGGGTAACAGATCAACAATTTTTGCAAAACACTTGACCTCGGGGTTCGGTAAACCATAAAGTACCAGCGTTTTTGAAATTTGCAGCCTATTCCCAGCTGTGGGAATAACCTCACTTACGTTCCGATCCGCCTCCGCGGGAGGCCCCGCGCTTAGCGGGAAGCATCCCGCACTGATTTTGAAGGGAAAAGCGGATGAGATGGAACCTCCAAGTTTTTTTTATGGCTCCAGGCCTTATCGCCCGCAAAATCGGCATGTCACGCGTGTTTCTCCCGAGTGGAGAAGCCGTACCGGTGACGTATCTGAAAGTCGAGGACAACTCCGTGGTCCGTTTTAGAACTTCCGAGAAGGACGGCTACCAGGCTGTCGTCCTGGGGATCGGACCGAAAACAGTGAAGACCAGAAAAGGCAACGAGATAAAGAAACACGCGAATCAAAAAGAATTCAAAGTCGAGTCGCTGGAAGGTTTCGCTATCGGCGCCACCATCCCGGTTTCCGAGGTTCCGGCCGAGACCCTGGTCTCGATAACCGGCGTCGGCAAAGGGAAAGGCTTTCAGGGAGTCGTGAAGAGATACCACTTCGCCGGAGGCCCGGCCTCTCATGGGTCGCACTTCAAGCGCGAGCCGGGTTCGGTCGGTATGCGTACCTGGCCGGGGCGCATCCAGGCCGGCAAGCGAATGCCGGGAAGGATGGGCAATGAAACCGTGACGCTCAAGCACCGGCCGGTGATAGTCTGCGACGAAGTGAAGAAAGTGCTGGCCATAAAAGGACCGATTCCGGGGTCGAACGGAGCTTTGGTTTATATCACGGTCGAGAAACTTCCATCCGCCAAATGAAGATCGACGTTTTCACATCAACGGGCGTCAAAGCCGGGCAACTGGATCTTCCGCCGGCTATTTTTGAAGCGCCGCTCCGCTCCGGCCTGATGCATCTGGCGCTTGTCCGCCAGCAAAGCAACCGCAGGAAACCCATCGCGCACGCCAAACACAGAGGCGAGATCGCCGGATCGACCAAGAAACTTTTTCAGCAGAAAGGCACCGGCCGGGCGCGCCGAGGCCCGATCCGAAGTCCGATACTGCGCGGCGGAGGCAAGGCTTTCGGCCCCAGAAACGAGGCGAATTTCATAAAAGAGATGCCGAAAAAGATGCGTCGCGCGGCGCTGTTTTCCTGCCTGTCCCTGCGGGCGAAGGAAGGCTCGATTCTGGGACTTGAGAATTATCCGGATGAGGTTAAAACAAAGGCGTTCATCGCGCTTTTGAAAAAATTGCCGGTGGAACTCGGCCGCAGGATCACCGTGATAATCGCCGACCGTCACCGTGCCATCGAGCTGTCGGCCCGGAATATTCCCGGCGTCAAAACGCTACTGGTGAATTATCTGAACCCGGAGGATGTGCTTGGCTCAAGCAAGCTGATTTTCCTCGTTGATGCGGTGCAGAGGGCGGAAGAAATCTTCGCGAGGAAGCCGGAGGCGGGAGAAGCTGAGCTGAAGAAAGAAACCGAGGAATCCGAGGAAACCGAAGAGTCCGAGGAAAAAAAGTTAAACACGCTAAAGACAGCTTCTGCAAAAAAACCTCGAAAACAGAAAAGCGAAAAATCGTCGGTTTCTTCGGTTTCCTCCAAGAAGAAATCCATTGCCAAGAAAAAGCCCGCCAAATAATCATGCACCTTTCCTCCGTCATCATCGGCCCGGTCGTTACCGAGAAATCGGAACGAAACAAGGCGCTGGGAGTATATACGATCAGGGTCGGCCCTCATGCGACGAAGATCGACGTAAAAAACGCGCTCCGGAAATATTTTGACGTCGAAGCGGCTTCCGTCCGGGTGCTCCGGACACGGCCAAAGGTCAGATCCGGACCGAAAGGCGAACAGATCGAGAAGCGCCACCGCAGCAAGCGGATGATCATCAGATTGACCAAAAAGAGCAAAGCGCTTGATCTGACCAAATTCCAAACCTCCTGATCCCGCTTTTAAATTCCCCAATGATTAATCCTTATTTTTCTTTCTCCGGCGAAGCTATGAGCTTTGAGCTACCTACGATGATAAGCTCACAGCACACAGCTCACAGCTCACAGCTTCTCATATGCCTGTAATTCAGCAGAAACCAACGAGCAACGCCAGGCGACAGATGTCGATCGCCGATTTCTCGGGGCTGGCCAAAAAGCGCCCGGAAAAACGGCTTGCCGCAGGTAAGAAGCGCATTTCCGGCCGGAACAATCTGGGGCGGGTGACCGTCCGGCACCGCGGCGGCGGACACAAGCGCCTGCTCCGGTTCGTCGATTTCAAGCAGACCCAAAAAAACGGAATAGCCGGCCGGGTCGCGGCCATCGAATACGATCCGAACCGGTCGGCATACATCGCGCTGATCTATTACGTTGACGGCGACAAAAGATATATCCTCGCGCCGGAAAATCTGAAAGCCGGAGATGAAGTGGTGTGCGGAGACCGGACGAAAGTGAAACCGGGAAACCGCATGCGGCTTCTGCACGTACCGGTCGGTTACCGCATTTACAACCTGGAGATTCAGATGGGCCGCGGCGGACAGATCGTCAGATCGGCGGGAACCAGCGCGGTCCTGGTCGGGTTCGATACGCCCTTTGCCCTGGTGCAGCTGCCGAGTGGGGAAGTGCGGAAAATCCGCCAGGAATGTTTTGCGTCAATCGGCACGGTCAGTAACCCCGATCACCATTTGATCACCATCGGAAAGGCCGGCCGCATGAGGTGGCTGGGCCGCCGTCCGCAGGTACTCGGCAAGTCCATGAACCCGGTCGATCACCCGCACGGCGGCGGCGAAGGCCACTCGCCGATAGGCCTCAAACATCCGAAAACACCCTGGGGTAAACCGGCGCTGGGAGTAAAAACCCGCCGCCCCCACCGCAAAAGCGACGCATTGATAATCCGACGGCGTGCGAAAAAGAAACGCAAATAGTGTAGTATCTTTTTTGGTCCTCTAACCCCCTTATCAGTATGTACAAGATCATCATCCCGCTCATTGCCATCGCTTTTATCCTTACCACGACGACTTTATAAAGTTTTTCTTATAACCATGAAAAAATTGCTAAATTGTCGGGAGCAGGCTTTTTGCCTGCGCGGCCAGAAAGGCCGCTCCCGGTTTGTTGCCTGCAACAATTTAACAATTTAACAATTTAACAATTGATTATTTATTTCTTTTTCCAATAACCCGTGACCCGTTCCCTGAAGAAAGGCCCCTACGTCGATCCGAAGCTCATGAAAAAGGTGATGCGGATGATCGAACGCCAGGAAAAAAAGATCATCAAAACCTGGTCGCGGGACTGCGATATCCCGCCGGAATTCGTCGGATTCACATTCGCGGTTCATAACGGAAAGGAATTCATGCCGGTATATATCACCGAGCAGATGGTCGGTCACAAACTCGGCGAGTTTTCATTCACCACCAAGTTCCGGATCCACGGCGGAAAAATGACCAGAGCGGAGGAAAGCTCCACTCTGTCCAAAACCGCCGCTTCGGCTGCGGCGATCCAATCTTCAACTTCTGAAAAGAAATAATCCTATGTTTAATTTGTTTTTAGAGTCGGCAGGGAAATTGTTAAATTGTTACATTGCTAAATTGTTGCGCAAGCGAACACCGAGTTTTATCCCATTTGAACAATTTAGCAATTTAGCAATTTAGCAATTATTTACCCGAATACCGCCGCACAACTTCGTTTTATGCACGCTTCCATCCGTTCCACCCGGCTCGCTCCAAAAAAAGCCAATCTGATGGCCAAAATAGTCCGTGGGCTGACGGTTCCGGATGCCATCGAGCTTCTCAGGAAAACCTCCAAAAAAAGCGCGCGCCTTTTTGAAAATGTGATCCGCAGCGCCGCCGCGAACGCCGAGCACAATTTCAAGCAGGATCCGCAGATGATGATACTGAAGACCGTTGTCGTAAATCAGGGGACGGCCTACCGGCGCGGTATCCCGATGGCCCGTGGGAGGGTGAGGCCGATCAAAAAGTTTTTATCGCACATAAGCGTTACCTTGGGTTTTCCCGAAACTGAGGAGAAGAGTCCGAAGAAACCGAAGAATCCGAGGAGTCCGAAGAAAAAAAATGAGTCAATTATTCCTGCTAATAAGATAAAATCTGATATAAGTTCGAGCGAAAAGCAGAAGCCTTCTTCGGTTTCCTCGGTTTCCTCCTCATAACTATGGGACAAAAAGTCAACCCCAACGGCTTTCGCATCGGCATCACGCATTCGTGGCCGAGTACCTGGTTTGCGACCAAGACGAAATTCAGGAACATGTTTCTGGACGACGTGCGGATCCGCCGCCATATCCAGAAAAAATTCAAGGATTCCGGGATAAGCCTGTTGGAGATCGAACGCGGTAAAAAAGTTTCGGTGATGATCCACACTTCCAAGCCCGGAGTGATCATCGGGAAACAGGGCGCGCAGATCGAGGATTTGAGGAAAGAACTGGAAAAAACTTTCGGGGGCTCATTTGAAATCAATGTTCAGGAAATCCGGAGTCCGGATGCCGATGCCGTTTGCATCGCGGAAAACATACAGGGCCAGATAGAAAGGCGCATGCCATACCGCCGCGCCTGCAAGATGGCGATAGAAAAAGCCATGCAATCCGGAGCCGTCGGCATCAAAGTAGGAGTCTCCGGACGGCTCAACGGAGCGGAAATCGCGCGCAGCGACAGCTTCAAGGAGGGCAATGTGCCGCTGCATACCCTGCGGGCCAACATTCAATTTGCCACCAAGCATGCCCGGACGACTTACGGCACCATCGGCGTGCAGGTCTGGGTTCACAAAGGAATGGTTTTCAAAAAGATCCAGGAAGCCAAATCCGCAGCATTAACTTCTCTTTCCCAAGCCACATGATTCCAGTATTTCATTTTTATTTTTTGGAGAACTGTAAACGTTTTCCCGGCAGAGCTTTGTGCTATGAGCTATCAGCTATGAGAAGCTCACCGCTCACCGCTCACCGCTCATAGCTTTTTTTATGCTCCAGCCTCTCAAAACAAAGTATCGCAAACAGCACCGCGGCCGCGGGCAGTTTAAGGGAAAGGCAAGCCGCGGAGCCGAGCTGGCATTCGGCAGTTACGGGCTGAAAGCGCAATCCGGCGGGGAGATCACAGCCCGCCAGCTGGAGGCAGCCAGACGCGCGATTACTCACGCGGCGGCCAGAGGCGGAAAGATATGGATCAGGATTTTCCCCCACAAACCGATAACGCGGAAATCGCCGGAGGTGCCCATGGGGGCCGGTAAAGGATCCGTCGAATTTTATGCGGCGGTCGTGAAACCGGGGACTATCCTTTTTGAAATGGACGGCCTGCCAGAAGCTCTGGCCAAGGAGGCTTTTCGCTTGGCGGCGCACAAATTACCGGTATCCACCAAGATGATTGTCTCAATTCATAAACACGCAGCATGAGTACCGAATCCCGCGTTGCCGAGCTAATGCGCATGTCCCCGGACGAACTTCGCAAGGAGATCTGCCTTCGTCGCGCCGAATGCGCCAAAATGCGCATGGGAATCGGCGTCCAAAGCGAGAAAAACCACGCTCTGTACCGAACCAAACGCAGGGAATTGGCTCGGATGCTTACGGTTTTGGGCCAGCTCGACAAGGATGAAAAGAATGAGACGAAAAAAACGATCAAGAAGACAAAGAAGATTATGGCTTCCCAAGCGACAGATAATGCTGTAAAAAATACGGGCTCTGAAATTGCTGCGAAATCTGTCGTAACGGCAAAAAGCAGAAAATCCTCTTCGTCGTCTTAATCCCTGTTTCTTCTTATCGATGCGCACCAAGATCGGATTCGTAACCTCGGCCAAAATGACAAAAACCGTCACTGTGACGGTGCACCGCTATGTGATGCATCCGATGTACGGCAAGCGTTTTCGCGTCAGCAAAAAGTTTCTGGCCGATTTGAACGGGCAGGATGCGGGAGTGGGAGATGAAGTGGAGATCACCGAATGCCGGCCGATCAGCAAGCGCAAATGTTTCAAGATAATCGATGTGAGAAAGAGGGCTCCCCGCTTGGCCGATGTGAAGATGGAAGAAGTGGAAAAGCAGGTGAAACGCGATCACCGCGACGTCAATTTTGAGAAAGTAAAAAGTCCCGAGTCCAAAGAAACCACCAAACCACAATGATCCAGCAGCAAACAATTCTTTCCGTGGCCGACAATACTGGCGCCAAGACATGCATGTGCATCAAGGTGCTCGGCGGCACGAGGCGGCGTTATGCCGCAGTCGGCGATGTCATCGTGGTGGCGATAAAAGACGCTTCTCCGCGCGGGACGGTGAAACGGCATGCAGTCGAACGGGCAGTGATCGTCCGGACGAAATCCATGACCCGCAGAAAAGACGGAAGCGCGATTCGGTTCGATGACAATGCCTGCGTGATAATCGACGGCAACCTGGAGCCGAAAGGCACTCGTATTTTCGGCCCGGTCGCCCGTGAGCTGCGCGCTGCGGGTTATCAGAAGATCATTTCCCAGGCGCCCGATGTTCTTTGAATTTTCCCCCGTCTCACCAATGAAAATTATTATATTGCTAAATTGCTATATTGTTCGCAAGCGAAGCGCTTGGGGACCGCCAAACAAGCAATTTAACAATTTAACAATTTAACAATTTCTTTTCGATTCTCATCGCGACTCAATACTATGAAAATTTCACAAGGCGACGCCGTCCAAGTCATTACCGGCAAGGATAGAGGAAAAAAAGGGATCGTCATGCGCGTACTCCACGCTGAAAGCCGTTTGATTGTCAGCGGGATCAACCTGGTGACCAGGCACGTGAAGAAAAACGCGGAGACGGCCGGGAAGAAAATACGGTTCGAGGCGTCCATCCACTCGAGTAACGTGATGATACTGGACCCGAAAACCGGCAAGCCCACGAGGATCGGCTACCGGATTGATCAGGGCAAGAAAGTCCGGTTCGCAAAGATTTCAAAGTCGGTTCTCGCCAGGACAAAAATCCCGAAGGCCGATAAAGAGAAAGCCGAGGCAGCCAGGGAAATAAAGCCGGAAGCCAAAGAAAAAGCCAAGAAATCGCCTTTCTGGAAAAAGGGCGGGTTCGGCGCCCAGGCTATTTCCGAAGAGGGCGCGACCAAGACCGAAGCCGGTCCTGCGAAGCCCGCTGCAACCCATACCCGTTCCGCCGGCCGCGGATCCTGATACGCATGGCATTTGTCCCACTCCAAAAACGGCTCAAGACCGATATCGCAAAAGCCCTGAAAGAAGAGCTGAAAGTGACGAATGATCATGCCCTGCCTCAGGTGAAAAAAGTGATACTCAATGTCGGGCTGAACCAGAAAAAATATTCCTCAAAAGACATCCAGCAGTACATCGCTGATTCAATCGCCCTCATTGCCGGTCAAAGGCCGAGCAGTCGCAAGTCCCGGAAAGCGATAAGCAACTTCAATATCAGGCAAAACATGATTATAGGTCTCCGGGTCACGCTTCGCGGAAAACGCATGTACGCTTTCCTGGATCGCCTGCTCTGTTATGCCCTGCCCCGGATCCGCGATTTCCGCGGGCTTACACCGAAGCTGGACGGACAGGGGAATTTCGCGATCGGTATACAGGACCATTCGGTGTTTCCCGAGGTTCCCTCCCCCGAAGCCAGCAAGATTTTCGGCATGCAGATCCAGGTGACCACCTCCGCCCGGACGGATGCGCGCGGAATGGCATTGTTCCGGCAAATGGGTTTCCCGTTCCGCCGTCCCCAAAAAAAGGGTTCCAAAGAAACAGAAGTCTCTTAGATTTTTTTTAAATCATTCTCTCTCCACTGTTAAATTGTTAAATTGCTAAATTGTTACTTTTTTAATCACAGGTCTTGCTTTGTCAGCAATTTAACAATAGTTTTATCCATCTACTGCATCCCACCCTCAACTCGTTTTCCTTGGTTCATATGGCTCGTGACGCACTACTCATCAGCTGGCGGAACAAACGTGAAGAACTAAACCGCGCAAAGGCCGCCGGAAAAAAGCCGAAGTTTCCCACGCGCGCCTATAACCGCTGCGAGCTTTGCGGCAGAAAGGGCGGATTTATGCGCTATTTCGGCATTTGCCGCATTTGTTTCAGAGAACTAGCCATCGCAGGCGAAGTACCCGGTATAAAGAAATCATCATGGTAACCGATTTAATTTTTAGCCAAAGCCACAAGCCGATTGCCAATTGCCAAGAGCCAATATGCCAGTAAACGATCCCATCGGCGATTTCCTCACCCGCATGCGCAACGCCCAGCACGGCCGCCTAGCCGAATGCCGGGCCGGCTGGTCGAAAATAAAACAGTCGATGTGCGAGCTTCTGAAGGAACATGGTTACCTGGACACCATCCGGGTGGAAGGGGAGGGTTCCAAAAAAGAAATCGCAGTGACCTTCCGCAAGGATCGGGCTCCGCTGACGCTTAAGCGGATATCGACCCCCGGGAGCAGAAAATACGTGGGTAAATCAGGAATACGCGCACTCCTCCACGGCAATGACCTGGCGATTCTCACGACCAGCTCGGGATTACTCACGCATCATGAAGCCATCAAGAGAAAAATCGGCGGTGAACTTATTTGTACCATTTCCTGAACCAATGTCGCGAATCGGAGCCAAAAGCATCGAAATACCAAACGGCGTCACGGTTGAGTCGGCCGGCGGCGTGGTGCTCGTGAAAGGCCCGAAGGGTGAATTGACTTACAAACTTTTGAAGGAAATCGGCGTCGATACGGACGGGAAAACGGTGAAGGTGAAAAGAGTCATCGAAAATCCGGAAGCCAAAGCCCGGCATGGTCTCGCCCGCAGCCTGATCCAGAACATGATTATCGGTGTGGCCGAAGGTCACGAACGCAAACTGGAAATAGTTGGAGTCGGATACAAAGCCCAGCTTAAAGGCAAAATATTGGTATTGAGCCTGGGTTTTTCGCACCCCGTGGACTATCCGCTGCCGCCGGGGATAGAAGTGGTTCAGGATGAAAAAAACAAGAATCTGATCACCATCAAGGGAATCGACAAACAGCTGGTCGGTCAGGTCGCGGCCAATCTCCGGAGTCTCCGGCCGCCTGAACCGTACAAAGGAAAAGGCATCCGCTACTCCGACGAATTTGTCCGCCGCAAGCCCGGAAAAGCCGCCGCTGCAAAGACTGCCGCGGCCTAGGTTTACTGGTTTGTCTCATCAACTTCGCAACTTTCCTTCTTATGAAATCATCCAAGCATCAGCTCCGGACTCAAAGAAAAAGGCGCATCCGTGCCAAAGTTTCGGGTATTTCAGCGCGTCCAAGGCTTTCGGTTTTCTGTTCCCTGCTAAGAGTCAGCGCACAGCTGATCGACGATGCTGCCGGCAAAACTATGACCGGCGTCACATCGAAAAAAGGGCATAAAAACATCGCCGCGGCATCGAAGGTGGGTGAAGCAATCGCCAAAAAAGCCAAAGATCTAAAGATCGAGACTGTGGTTTTCGACCGGAACGGCAGGAAATATCATGGTCGGGTGAAGGCTTTGGCAGAAGCAGCGCGCAAGTCCGGATTAAAGTTCTAATTATTTTTCCTTTTTAAATGGCGAAATCCTCCCGACCAGACCGAAAAAGAAACGACCGGCGTGACTCGCGCCGCGAGCCGTCCGAATATGAGGATGCGACGCTCGCGATCGACCGGGTCACCCGCGTCGTGAAAGGCGGCCGCCGGATGCGTTTCCGGGCGGTAGTCGTTCTCGGCAACAAAAAAGGGAAAGTCGGACTTGGCACGGGTAAAGCCGGAGAAATCCAGGCTGCGATCCAAAAAGCCCAGCGGGTAGCCAGGAAATCGATGATCATAATTCCGATGAAGGGGGACACGATCCCGCATGAGGTAAACATCAAGCACAAGTCAGCGAAGCTCAGGCTGATGCCGGCAAGCAAAGGCACCGGGATAATAGCCGGAGGACCGTTGCGGATTATTTTGGATCTGGCCGGAGTAAAAGACGTCCTGGCAAAAAGGTTCGGCACCGGAAACAAGTTGGTGAATGCTCAGGCGGCAATGAAAGCCCTGGGATCATTGCGCGGTGACCGGTCCACCGTCGCCGCAGTCAAACCGGTGCCGGTGATAGCGAAGTCGGTGATCGCCGGGCATCCGGAGGAGAACTTGCCGATAAAACAGGTGAAGGCCAGCGCGGAGGATATAAAAAACCTGGGCGCGGGACCGAGAGGATAAAAATAGCTTTGAGCTATGGGCTATGAGCTTTGAGGACAGCTAGCGTGTTCAACGGTGTTTTTCTCATAGCTCAAAGCTCAGCGCTCATACCACTTCGCGTTTAAAACGTTCTTAATCAGACGCGCTGGCGGTATGGAGTTCTTGGCTTGAGTAAACGCTACGCGGTACGAGATGATGCCGTTACGAATGACCGATTAGTTATGTTTTAAATGCAAAATGGTATCATAGCTGCGGCGTATAATACTGGCATGGTAAAAAAGGTTCTCGTCATCATCGCGCGGGAGGGTTTCCAGGATCATGAATTGGCTGGGGTGAGAAATGCGCTGAAAGCCGCAGGTTTCCTGATAATTATCGGTAGCACCAGGGCCGGTCCCTGCACCGGAAAATTCGGATCGGTTGAAAATGCTGAAACGGCAATCAAAGACGCTATAATAAATGACTATGACCGGACGGTTTTCATCGGCGGCCCCGGAGCCCTGTCGCTGGCGGAAAGAGGCGATGCGAAGGCATTGGCGGTCGAGACGCTGGCAGCCGGGAAAATACTTGGCGCGATATGCATTGCCCCCGTGATTTTGGCCCGCGCCGGAGTCCTGAATGGCCGGCGAGCCACGGTCTGGGACTCGGATGGAGAGCAGGCAGCGCTTCTGAAGGCCTCAGGCGCGATTTACACCGGCGAAGCAGTAACTGTCGACGGAAAAATAGTGACGGGAAACGGTCCGATGGCCGCGGAAGTGTTCGGAAAAACGTTTGCGGAATTGAGAATTGATACCACTTCGCGTTTAAAACGTTCTTAATCAGACGCGCTGGCGGTATGGAGTTCTTGGCTTGAGTAAACGCTACGCGGTACGAGATGATGCCGTTACGAATGACCGATTAGTTATGTTTTAAATGCAAAATGGTATGAAAATTAATAATTGAAAATTAAATCCGATTTTCTTGAGGCGTAATGTATGGGATGAATTTTCAATTCTAAATTATCAATTATTTTAGTAATTTCTTCGCCTTCTCCGGATCATCCACCGACAGATAAACCATCGCCTCTTTCCCCAGGCTGGTGGCATAGATATGTCCGATATTTATGCCCGCGCCGGCGCACATCCGGGCTATGTGGGCTATGGCTCCCGGCTTGTTCTTTATCCTGACTGCCAGGACTTCGGTCGCAGTGACTTCATTGATTTCTTTCAGCACGATTTTGGCCGTTTCCGGGTCGTTCACGATCACGTGGACCAGCGTTATGTCGCTTTCTTTCTCGCAAAAAAGCGCTTCGATATTCACCTCGGCGGCTCTAAGCATGTCGGTCATGCGCGCCAGTGTGCCGGGCCGGTTTGGCAGATGAATATTGAGTTGGAGCGCGGTTTCCATGAATCATCAGGGAAAAAGGTTTGCGATATAGTGAAGTAATAGGGCGTAAAGTCAAGGTGCGTTTAAAAAACGCCGACGGCGGGCTTACGTTTATAGGTAACTGCTCACTGACTCTGCAGCCATCGCCTCACTCCGGCGCTGCGGCGCCACCTCTCTCCCAAAAAGGGAGAGAGGAATCCGTATTACACTTCATTCGGAGGTGAAGCAGAGCTCCCCTCGCCCGCGAATGCGGGAGAGGGGCAGGGGGTGAGGCGGCAAGGTTAGCGGTATTTTCTGCAAGGTCAGTGAGCAGTTACGTTTATAGGAATGGCAAAAACCGCACTTTTCTGCTAAAATATTAGTAACAAATACCAATACTTTTTTATGCGGCCGGGCTTTACTTTGGCAGCGGGAGAAAACCGGTTACTCGGTCAAACGGGAAATCCCGAGGTGCAGGTTCCAAAAACCGGGCACGAGAAACCGGCGGATACCGTGACGGAACCGGCGGATATAACTTCGGTCGTTAACCGCGACATCGCCGAAGCCGACAAGGCTATCAATCAGGCGGCTAATTTGGAGGCGCAGCTCAAGGCGCTGGACATAAAACCGGAACAGAAGGAGATGTCAGGAGAACAAATCTTCACGCGCCTAAAGCAGGACACCGCCGAAGTTTTAAGCGGCAGAATCGAATATGCGAGAAAAGGCGTTGAAAACGCGCAAAATGAATATAACCGCGGATCATGGGGCAAGCGGTTCGACTCCACATTCAAGTTTGGCGGGCTTTTCGGCAAGACGGTCAACAGCAGCAACGCCGACGCGTTGAATCAGCAGACGGGAGTACTTGAAAAATTGTTGCAGATACAATTGGGCTTGAGCGAATTGAATTCGGCCGGAACGCTTGACCGGCTCAAGTCCGTGCGCCGCGATCTGGGACTCCCCGAGATACCGGTGGACATGGCCGGGGATTACGACAAATTTACGAAAGCGGCGGTGGCGGCGCATCAGTCGCGCGACAAATCTTTGGAAGTGGACTGGGCCGAGATAAACCGTCAGCTCGCCGAGTCCGGGAAAGTGCTGGATATCTGGGAGACGGTCATAAACACCGTTGATACAGGGGCTTCGATAGCGGCCGGATTCATACCGGGTGGGGCGGAAACCTATGCCCTCGCTCATTCGCTTACGGACATCGCAACGGGCATGAAGACGCCCAAAGAAGCGCTAACGGAAGCGGGATTCACCGTCATGATGGCGCATGTCGGAGGCCGCGTGATGCAGGGCAAGATGGGCGCATCCATCACCAAAAAGATTTCAGAGTGGGCGGAGAAAAACGCTGTCAAGTTTGCCAGTAATCCCAAGCTCGCCGCTCATCTGGGAAGCGCTGTGGCGGGTGCCGGTTCCGGGGCAACGGGGGGTGTATTAATCGGGGGAGGTACTGCGGTCGTGAAGGAAACTTCGAATGTCATCACCGGGAAGAAGACTGCTATAGAGGGACTAAAGGACGCGGCAAAAGAAACGGCGAAGAGCGCCGTGATGGGCGCGGGGATGGGGGCGATAGGCGGCGCGACAGGGCTAAACCAGAAGCTTCACGAAAAATTCAAGAATGACAAGACGTATCAGGGGCTGAACAAATATCTGTATGGGCAGAAGCCGGAGGCGGCAAATGCAAAGAAACCGGAAAAGCATCCGGAGCGGGCAACAAAAAGGCTCTCTATTGAGGAAATGCAGCTTTTGGAAAAACCAGGGACTCCTGTGGATTTACCGGAATTCTGGCATCCTCCGTCAGCCGGCAGTGCTTATGAGATCGAAGGACAGACTTATAATTTGCGCAGATCAAATCGGCTAAATGAGCCCGGCGAAACATTACGACTTACGCCAGCGGAGGAATCTAATTACAGAAATCTCCTGCTTAATTCGCTTATTGAACAAAAAAACGCAGCAAAAATATTAGGTGTGCCACGAGAAAAGATGAGTCATTCATTAGAATTAAACTATAGGACAGAGAAGAATTGGGGACTCATGGAAAACGCTCAAGATGTCGTATACATGCAACAATTACAAAAACATGTAAAAGCATTACGAAGTCGCGGTTGCACGGATCAGGAAATTATCACAGAACTTGCAGGTCACATTTACCATGAGCATGCGCATGAGAACACATCACTTGCCGCCGAATTTTCGGGGCCAAAGTTTCGAGGTGACACCGTGGAAGTTTTTTCAATTACCTCTCAGCTTGCTTATTACACCGGAGTGGATTATTTCGGTCCGTCTTCTTATGGCCGGGCTGAGTATGCGAGAGGACTTCAAATGATCTCGGGAGGGAAGGGCTCTCTTAGAGATCATGAATTTGGAACAGTAGTTGGCTACGAGTTGTTGCGTGGGCGTCTCATCGAGCATTTTCCGGAATACGCAAACGAAATCAACGGGAAAGATGCCATCTCAGCTATTCGTGCTATTCGGTCGCGCATTCCCCCAGAGCACAGTCAGAAGCTTCAGACTGCATTGAGAGAATCAATCCAAGATTCAAATGACATATCTAAGATAAATAAAATAAAGAGTATTGTTTTAAAAAATTATCTAAAATCCAATAATGTTGACGACACACAGCGAATCCAAATCGCAGAGAATATATTGGATAAATCTCTTACAGTTCAGCAAAAAGAAGCTTTGCTCAAAGCCCATAACTTGCCTGGTGCAATAGATGAAGGGGATGTGGGAAAAAATACTTTCAAAGGTCTCACACTCATGCGTGACGGTATCTTCACTCGTAAACAAGCACAAATGCTCATGGACGCAGGGCTTGCCGGTTCCGGCGTCGCGGCGCCCGCGGCCAAACCCAGGGGACTTGATCCGGACCTGCTAAAAAGTCTCCGCAATCAGGATTTTTATAAGCGGGCCGAGACCCTGGAGCAGATGATGAAGGCTCCGGGAGCCGACAAGCCTGAAATAATGAAGTCGGCGTGGAACGAAAAAGAATATTGCAGACCGGCATTGGAAGTCGCGATGGAAAGCATGGGCAAGGCCGATCCCGACGGTTGCGCGGTGGCCATCCAGAAACTTGTGGAACAAGATTCGCACGACTGCCAGGCAGTGGCCGACGCATGGGTCCGCATAATGCGGGATAAATCCAGGACCGTAAGCGTGGATCAAGCCGAGACGTACTTCCGAGCCGTCCAGTCCAACCAGCGCAGCGGTGTCGCGGGCGTACTGCTCGGTCGCGGTCCGAACTTCCCCGGTATCCGGGACTCCCAGGTCATGAAAAGAAAACCGGCTCTTCATCCGCTGGAGCACATCGAGTCGCAGGATTTTGAAAGCCGTACCAACATGCTGCACGAAAACTTTTCAAAAGCCGAGGGAGCTGCCGGCAAGGCGCAGGAGATCGCGAGGGCGTGGGACAGCGGCAAGCTCGGGGCAAGCAACTTGAAAGACAACGCGGTGACTGCGGCGCTGAAGCAGGTAGTGGATGCTGCGCCACCCGCACAAACCCGCGATATCGCGCTGGCATTACTTAGAGAAAATCCTCCGGTCTATGAACCGGCATATGCTTTGGCGAATATGCTTTATTACAAGAAGGGGGGGTATGTGACGGGGGATGAAGTGAACGCATGTTATCGAGCCTGGCAAACGGGAAACACTTCGGCATTCCAGAAGATTCTGGAAGCGAAAACATAAAAGGTAAGGAAAGTACGGAAGGTAAGGTACGTAAGACTCATACAAATTTTCAATTTTCAATTTTCAATTGTCAATTGTCAATTTCATCATTACCCTGTTGTTCCGCATGCTCCATACTCTCAAGCCAAATCCGGGATCGAAGAAAACCAGCCGACGGGTCGGCCGTGGAAACGGCTCCGGCCGCGGCACGACCGCCGGCCGCGGGCAAAAAGGTCAGCAATCGCGCACAGGGAAGGGGCGGAGACTGGGTTTCGAAGGAGGCCAGACGCCTTTCCTCAGGCGACAACCGAAGCTGGGAGGTTTCAAGCGGCCGATGAAAGTCATATCCGAGGTATTGAACCTGGATGTGCTGGAAGCGAAAGTCCCGGCAGGCGCTTACGATGTCAGTGCGCTCACCAAGCTCCGGATTATTTCCGGCAAAAACCCGGTCAAGCTGCTTGGCCGCGGCTCTGTGACGAAGAAATTTGAGCTGAAGCTGCAAGGGGCTTCGAAATCCGCGAAACAGGCGATTGAGAAAGCGGGTGGAAACGTAACGATTGCTAAATTGTTAAATTGCTAAATTGTTTTGCATGCAAAAATCGTGCGTTATCGCTTGCGTAACAATTTAACAATTTAGCAATTTAACAATAGATTATGTTTAGAGCTTCCATCAGACTTGAATAAATGTTCACCTACCTTCGTCAGTTATGGCGGTCCGATGATCTGAGAAAGAGAATTATTTTTACGATAATTTTGCTGGTCATTTACCGCGCTGTTTCCCATATAACCATCCCCGGCGCGAACAAAGAACTGCTCAAGCAGTTTTTGGAAAACTCAAGCAGCGGCGGGGCTTTGGGCATCTTCACGGCTCTGACCGGCGGCGCGGTGCAGAATTTCTCCATAGCTTTGCTCGGGCTTTCGCCTTATATCAACGCCTCCATCATCCTCCAGCTTTGCACCGTGATATTACCCAGGCTCGAGGCCCTCAGCAAAGAGGGCGTCCAGGGCCAGCAAAAGATAAACACCTACACCCGCTGGCTCTCGATCATCCTGGCATTCATGCAGAGCTACGGCTTTTTGCTGCTCCTAAACCGCGGCGGCAGCGGGAATATCGTCCCGATGCAGTTTCCCCAGGTGCTGGCGCCGATGCTTTTCGTCTCGGTCGGATGCGTTTTTATAATGTGGCTTGGGGAATTGATCACCGAAAAAGGGATCGGCAACGGGATATCGCTCATCATTTTCACGGGCATCGTCGCCCAGATGCCCTCCACCCTCTCGGCGATGTTCGTAGCCGGTCAGGACAAGATAGCGGCATTTTACCTGTTCCTGATCATCTCGCTCGCGATGCTGGTGGCAGTGGTGCTCTTTACCGACGCCCACCGCGCCATCCCCATCACTTACGCCAACCAGGGCGCCGGCCGGGGGGTGAAAGCCAATATCCCGATCCGGCTCAACCAGGCCGGCATGGTTCCGATAATCTTCGCCATCTCGCTGATCACCTTCCCGGGGATCATCGCCCAGTTCCTGCAGACCGCGCCGCGGTTTCAGGCGGTCGTAAATTTCATCCAGATTTACCTCAATTCGCAGAGCCCTTCGATGATTTATATCGTGGCTTATTTCCTGCTGAATATCGCCTTTACCTATTTCTACGTTTCGGTCACTTTCCGCCCGGACCAGGTCGCCGAGAACATACAGAAACGCGGCGGGTTCATTCCCGGCATCCGGCCGGGGCGGGAAACCGCCAGGATGCTGGAAAAGGTGAGCAACCGCCTCAATCTCTGGGGCGGCATCTTCCTCGGCATCGTGGCCATAGTGCCGCTGCTTTTCACCAGGTATTCCACCCTGTCGTCTCAGGATCTGATCATCTCCGGCTCGGGGCTGATCATCATCGTCGGCGTGGTGCTGGAGCTCGTACGGCAGGTGAATGCTCAACTGCTGGTTCACGACTACGAGAAATTGGTTTAGGAAAGGTAAATTTAAGAAAGTAAGGGAGGTAAGGAACGTAAGGAAGGTAAGGGAGGTGCAGTTTCACTTTTCCAGTGATTCGATTAATTGATGCAGGAGATATGAAACACGATTTACGGCAGAAAGAACATTTTCATAGTTTTCATGGCGAAAGTATTTCAAATCCAACGATAGTTGAAGAAAATTATCCACCTCCGCCGCCGACGCATAAGCTCGTTCATAATAAACAGAGCGATGTGCTGCCGTTTTCATTCGTGACCCTTCCGCGATTTGAGCGCCGATGGAAGATGAAGCACGTCGTAACTGGTTCGTTATTCCATAAAGCTCAGTTTTTGGAAACCCCGCAGTTTCCTTGTATATTTGGACAGTGAGTTTATGCGCCTCTTGCCAGACAATTAATTTTCTAAAACCATTTAGAAATTGCATGTGAACGATCGTACACCTATGGTTTTTTTGAGTCAATATTAAAATATTTCCTTACCTCCCTTACCTCCCTTACTTTCCTTACCTTTCATGGACTTAGTTCTCTTCGGCATCCAAGGCTCCGGCAAAGGCACGCAAGCCAAAATGCTGGCGGATAAATACGGTTACAAAATATTTGAGGCCGGCGGAGAACTCCGGAGCATAGCCTCCGGCGGCACGGAGCTCGGTAAGACGGTGAAGAGCTTTATCGACGTCGGCCGGCTGGTCCCGCATGAAATCATCATGCAGGTCGTGAAGCGATTCATCGAAAACAATTCGCAAAACGGCAAACTTATTTTCGACGGCATACCCAGAGACGGCGAACAGATGCGCGATTTAGATGCCATAATGCGCGAGGAAAAAAGAGAATTCCGTTGCATTCATTTTAGGCTTGATGAGGACGAAGCAGTCCGCAGAATCGTTGAGCGGGCGACGATCCAGGGACGCTCCGATGATGCCAAAGAGGAGATCGTCCGCCGGCGTATGGACACATTCAGGACGAAAACTCTGCCGGTGATCCGGGACTACGAAAAGCGTGGGTGGATGGAAGAGGTAGACGGCAGCGGAACGATAGGGGAGGTGAGGGGGGATGTGGAGAAGCTGATGAAGGAAAAAATTAGGTAAGGAAAGTAAGGAAGGTCAGGAAAGTAAGGAAGGTGCCTCGTTCCTTTGTTTCATCACCTCCCTTACCTCCCTTACCTCCCTTACCTCCCTTACCTTCCTGTATGCTTTCCCCATGAGCCAGTGCCAGATTTTCACTGCAACTGAGAAACAAACCCTCCGGGAGGGGGGAAAAATACTCCGTGAATGTCTGGATTTTTTAAAAAGCATGATCAAGCCCGGAGTCACCACTTTGGCGCTCGACCTGGCGGCGGAGGAATTCATCCGAAGCCGCGGCGCGATACCCGCATTCAAAGGTTACTACGGCTATCCGGCCGCTCTTTGCACGTCGGTAAATGACGAAGTCGTACACGGCCTGCCGTCAAAAGAGCGGATACTCAAAGAAGGCGATATAATATCCGTCGATTCAGGCGTTCTTTTTGACGGGCTCTATACCGACGCCTGTTTCTCCGCCGCTGTCGGAACCGCGCCGGCCGGGGTTCATACATTTTTGAATTCGATTTCGGAAGTCCTGGAAGAAGTGATCCAGGAGATCGTGAGAGCCGATGCCAAAGTCGGGGATATTTCCTTTTTCATCGAACGTCATATCAAAAAAGCGGGTTATTCGCCGGTGCCGACACTTACCGGCCACGGGCTTGGAGCCAAGCTTCATCAATTCCCCGATGTCCCCAATGTCGGGAAAAAAGACACCGGGCCGGTGCTGCCTGCGGGAACAATGATCGCGATCGAACCGATAGCCGTGATGGGCCGGCCGGATGTTTACACGGCCGAGGACAAATGGACCGTGATCACCTCAGATCACAGTCTGGCCGGGCATTTCGAACACAGCGTGCTGATCACCGGGGAAGGGGCGGAGATAATCGCATGAAATGAGGGATTCTGTTTAGGCCTTCCCTTTCTTCTTTTCCGCCATCTTGATCAAGGCCTGAAGACCGCTTAGTACCGGTACCGGATTGTCGCTACGGGCCATTTCTTGCGCCGACTTTTCGTCCATAACGGATGAAAACCTGTCCACCATATCCGGTGGGACAGTGACCGAGAGGCCGAGCGATTTGTCGTGCTCTACCCGGACGCCAGAGACCATGCCTCCGGTTTCTTCGTCCCCAAGTGAAACAAGTTTCCGACCCATTTCTGTGATCTTCTTATCTGTGCGGTCGGCCAGTTTTACAGTTTCCTCTTTCATCGTATCCAGCATTTTCTTTTCCCGCTCGGTTTTGTCGTGAGCTTTGTCCAGGTTTTTTACCATCGTTTCCATGTTCTTTTGATGGGCTTGAAGAGTTTCTTTGGCCGTCTTCAGCTCCGTTTCAAGCCTGGTGATCGCCTCCTGGTTTTTCGGACTGTCTTTTTCACCGGCGGCCTTTCGCCGCGCGGAGTTTAGTTTCTGCTCCAGCGAGGTTACCTGGGTCTGCTGCGCGTCTATCAGCCGTTGCTGGCCGTCCATCGCCTGATCTATCCGGTCTTTAACTTCACTGAAGCCGTCGGTTTTATCTTTGATTACCGTCTCGACGGTCTTGGGCGGTCGGTGATTCCGTACCTCAGCCATAAGTTGAGCGCGGACCACTTTGTCGGTTCTCGGATCATCCTTCGATTCAGTGACTTCTTTTACTTCCGGCCTCCGCGCCTCCGGGTTCTGAGGCTTGTTTTCCGGCTGGGCGGAAGCTTCTTCCATCTCGCTCAATTTTGCTTCCGTCAGTGTATTTATGGCTTCGGCGCGCTCGGCCGATGTCGCTTCAGGATTATCCAGAGTTTCCTCAGCCTTCTTCACTTCGAGGCTTTTTTGTTTATCCGATGCTTCCTTTTGATTTTCTGGTGTGATTCGCGCTTGCTCCGGAGCAGCCGCCTCCGCGGCAATGGTTCCTTCATTAACAGAAGGTGTCGGAGTTGGCGAAGATGCAGTTTGCTCCGGCGTTGGAGCAGCCGCCTCCGCGGCAATCGATCCTTCGTTTACAGAAGGCATAAGAGTCACAGTTTGCTCCGGTGTTGGTGTCGGAGTCGATTGTGGAGCTGGAGCAGCCGCCTCCGCGGGAATCGATCCTTCGTTAACCGGCCTATAATCGGGTCCGGTGAAACCGGTGCCATGCGGATCGTAATCGGCAACGGTTATCTGAAATTCACCGTCTTTAATATCCGTCGATGCCAGGCCGTGTTTTTCCGCGAATGATCTGATTTTTTCGAGCTTATTCAGTCCTTCCGGGCTTGAATAGGTTTTGATCCTGTACTGGCCGCCCCCGTCGGAGATGCTCTCGATTTTTACTCCCGTGTACTCACCTCCGGCGCCGTTTTCGAATCGGCTATTGATCGCCCCTTCCACGGTTTGGGGATTCGAAACATCGATATTGTTTTCAGGATTATCAGGGATTTGCGCGGCTTCTTCGGGTTTCTGAGTGAGAGTTACCGTGGTCTCGGTAGATTTCGTGGGAGTCAATTGACCTCCGATCGTATCAGTTATACTTTGTTCGGCTTCCATAACTGCCAGGTCGGAAGAAACTGTTTCATATCCACCGGGAACCTGGCTTTCTGTTTGACGAAGACTTTCCAGTGCGGGATCGGAAGTCATGTTCGCTTTCGTAATCGCATGATCAGAGGCCTCATGCACGTCTTCGGGCGTCTGCATGTCGGTTATTTCAGCAGTGGTTTCGGTTGATTCGGCGACTTCCGGAGCCGCTGAGAATTCCGGAGCCGCTGAGAATTCCGGATTCCCGGGTTGCTGCTGACTGCCGAGTTCCGTCTGTCGGATCAGACGATTTTCTTTCTCAGAGGAATTGAGTCGAAACTGCATAAAGATATTGGGATTTTTATATATTATTAATTTGCTCTTCCAACTCCTGCATCTTCTGCTCTTCCTCCCGCAAGGAGATACGCTCCGAAGCCTTGAAGACCGCGTGCTTGTAGGTCTGGACCGCTTTTTTCAGATTCAATGACCAGGCGGCGAAGGCTTTCTTGTAGGCGGCGAAGGCTTTCGAGTACTTGCGGTACCGCGCTTTGCGATCACTTGCAGATTCACCTTTGTACGGCGCGTCCAGCCGGTCCAGGTTGGCGCGCATCAGCTCCGGCTCGATCTGGCCCATCAGCGCGTCGTAAACCTGCGCGCCGGCAGGCATCACAATCTTTCCGCGCAAGGCGGCACGATTTACCGGTTTTGCTTCAGCGGTCGGCATAAAATTTATTTGTTTGGATTTTTCTTTTGAGCGGGCTTCGGTTGGCTTTTTGCTGACTTTTTGGACTGCTCTTCTTCATCTTCTGTTGTGCGGCCGAAAATCGGACCGAAAGGATCGAAATTATTTTTGGGCATATTTGTTTTTGTTAACATAAGTATTATACATCAAATCCGGTAATTATTCAATTTTATATTTGGTAACTGCTCACTGACTCTGCAGCCATCGCCTCACTCCGGCGCTGCGGCGCCACCTCTCTCCCAAAAAGGGA
>Ga0155828_122_pt1 | contig 32880 bp, 24 predicted proteins | sample RifCSPlowO2_01_FD_107482 | JGI IMG/M metagenome (GOLD analysis project Ga0155828, IMG submission 107482) | Candidatus Peribacteria bacterium RIFCSPLOWO2_01_FULL_51_18
CGAATGACCGATTAGTTATGTTTTAAATGCAAAATGGTATAAGAAGTTCATAAACTTCTTACAGACTTTGCATGCACCAGGAAACGCAGATCGATCGTGTCGGGAGGCCAGCAGGTATACAGGATCAGTTCTTCGCCGTTATCATCCGGCTCAAAAGGTTTCCGGTCACCGGCGGATACGGCTCCCTTGGAAGTCACCTCGTATACAAAAAGTTTGCCTTTATAGGTGACATAAACCCGGCTGCCTGGTTCGGCTTTGTTTATCTTGCGGAAGATCCTGGTGTATTCGGAAAGGTCCCACGGATAACCGCTACTGTGTCCGTAGATCATGACCAAAGTCCCCTCTCCCGGATAACCGAAAAGGTGTCCGACGCCGTCGCTTAAGGGAACCAGCAGTCCTTTGTCGGAAAAAGGATCGTCGGGATGGGTCACGGTCAGGTCGATGATCCCGAGACTCGGAATCGAAATCGCAAAAGGCTTGTCTGAAACCTCCGCTGTATCATCCGCCGGGATACTGGCGGCGCTTCCGGCTTCATCTGCGGCCAAGGATCGCCTGAGGCGATGCACCATATCAAAAAACTCCCCGCGGGTCAGGTATGCGCCGGCCTCGAGTCCGCTGCCTTTTTTTATTGCCCCTTTTTCAATCAGCCAGCTGAAGGCATCCGTATACCACTGTCCGGACTTGTTGATTAAATCAGCAGACGTCTGAAACGGCACGCGAGTGACATTGAAACTTCGCGCCAGCATCACGGCTGCTTCTCCGGTCTTCACCGCGGCCTGGGGTCGGAGCAGTCCGTCGGGATAGCCGGTGATCAATTTGTTTTTGAAAGCGATCTCGACGTACGGAGCGAACCAGGCCTTCTGGTTCACATCGGAAAATAGTGCGAGTTTGGGCATTTTCTCCGAGACTTTTTTGACTTGGGCGGAATACCTGTCCTGAGATTTCATAATCACTTTCAGCGCCTCGGCGCGGTTCAGATTGTCAAACAGCCGGATATTTCCGTTTTTCGGCACGTCGATCACCTTGTCGCGCTGCAAAGCCAAAACCGCAGCCTCGAAGTCTGCGGCATTCGGCTCCGCCGACACGAAAGAAGGCGACAACAAAAAAATCACGAGAAGAAGCCAGCTCTGTTTTATTCGGCCAGAAAACATATTATTATTTTATTCTATTTATGGTTTTTGTCAAATAGGTGTCATGTAACTGCTCACTGACCTTGCGGCCATGGCTCAAGAGCAAAACTGCGGGAGAAAATTATATTATCCAAACCCCTCTTATTCTCACCTCAGCAGCGGCCCTCCGTGGCCGCGGCGATTCTGGTATTCGTTTTGGCGCAGAGGCATCCGGTACGGAACGGAGTGTCATGTTCGCAAGCGGACGCCGGAAGATCAAATGTGCCGCCTTTCTATCTACTCCGCGGCCACGGAGGGCCGCTGCTGATCATAATTATCATTATTTCCCGTGTAGTTTCGCTGTTGACCCCACCCCTCATGGTCAGTGAGCAGTTACGGTGTCATCCGATCGCTTCGCCGGACAGTCCTCGATGGCGCAATGAATCCCGAAGTTGCATGGCGCTGCACTCGGACTGTCCGGCTTCGCTTAAATAAATTTGGTATTCTTGATTCATGATTTTTGATTCTTCGACACCGCCGACCTTCGTTTTCGATTTTGACTCGACGCTGGTCTCGATCGAGTCATTGGACGAACTCATAGCGCTGAGCATCCGTGAAAACCATGAACCGGATGAAGCCGGAAAAATACTTGAAGAAATACGGAAGATAACCGATATGGGCATGAACGGTGAGATCGATTTTCCGGAATCGCTCTCCCGAAGACTCAAAAAAGCCCCGGTCAATCGCAGTCATATAAAAAAGTTCGGAAGCAGTATCACGGAAAGCATCACACCTGGACTGCCTGCGATAATCAAAGAGCTGAGAACCAAAAAATACCAGGTGCTGATCATGAGCGGGGCTTTGATCGATTGCGTCATGCCGGTCGCGATCAAACTCGGCATACATCCGTCGGATGTTTTCGCCAACCGGGCGGTATTCGATGAATCCGGCAGGCTCACGGGCTTTGAAGTAAACGACATGGCAAAAACCGAAGGTAAAACATTGCATCTGGGCAAGCTCATAAAAATGGGATATATCCGCGGGAAAATCATAATGGTCGGCGACGGGATATCGGATCTGGAACCCTACAGGAAAAAAATCGCCAGCCATTTCATCGGCGTCGGCATACACAAAAAAAGGGAAACCGTAATGCGTGAAGCGCCGTATTTTTTCACTTCCGTCCCGCCACTCAAGCGGCACATACGCTTACTCTTAAATAATGTAGAATTTAGAGCCTCATCATGACTACCTCTTTTCCCAAATCGAAGATCAAGGTCCTGCTGCTTGGCGGAATTCACAAATCCGCGCGCGATGTGTTTCACGCAAGCGGGTACGGCGAGGTCGAACTTCTTGACAAGGAACTGACCGAACAGGAACTTAAGTCACGTATCGGCCAGGTACATCTGCTCGGCATCCGTTCGGCGACGCGTATAACGCCGGAAGTGATTTCCAAAGCCCGCAAGCTGCTGGCTATCGGTTGCTTTTGCATCGGTACCAACCAGGTTGATCTGAAAAACGCCAAGCTGGCCGGCATACCGGTTTTCAACGCGCCGTTTTCAAATACACGAAGCGTCGCCGAACTGGTTATCGCCGAAGTGATCATGCTGCTCCGTGATATTCCCTCGAAAAACTTCGCCGCCCACCGTGGCGAATGGCGCAAGTCGTCAAAAAGTTCGTACGAAGTCCGGGGCAAAACATTGGGCATAATCGGTTACGGACATATCGGCACGCAGGCCGGGATACTGGCCGAAGCCCTGGGCATGCGCGTTTTGTACTTTGACATCGAATCGAAACTTTCTATCGGAAATGCGCAGCCAGTGGCGACGCTTAAAGAAATACTGGCTGCCTCCGATGTCATTACGCTGCATGTTCCCGGCGGAACCGGAACCAGGCATCTCATCGGCCTGAACGAATTGAAATCGATGAAACGGGGAGCCTGCCTGATCAATGCGTCCCGCGGGCATGTAGTCGACATAGAGGCGCTGGCAAGTCTGCTCAGGCGAAAACATCTGTCGGGCGCCGCGCTCGACGTTTATCCCGAGGAACCGGCGTCAACCGGGGAACGTTTTTTTTCCGAGCTTCAAAAATTTGAAAACACGATATTGACTCCGCATGTCGCCGGCAGCACGCTCGAAGCGCAGGAACGCATCGGCCGCGAAGTCGCCGAAAAAATCGTGCTGTTTAGCGATACGGGCTCGACGGCCGGCTCAGTCAACTTCTTGGACGTCACGCTCCCCTCTCACTCGGGCAAACACCGTATTTTGCATATCCACCACAATCAACCGGGCGTTTTGGCTGCCATCAACGAAGCCTTTGCTAATGCAAAAGTGAACATTGCCGGGCAGTTTTTGCAAACCGATCAGGACATTGGCTACGTCGTTACCGATATCGATCAAAGACGCGGACTGGAGCTTCGTTCGGTATTGCAGGAAATACCAGGTACAATACGGACAAGAATCCTTTATTAATGATATCGCCGACTCTACAGTGCCGCCTCACTCTGGCTCTGCGGAGCCACCTCTCTCCCAAAAAGGGAGAGAGGAATCCAAATAAAACTTCGTTCGGAGGTGAAGCGAAGCTCCCCTCTCCCGAAGCGGAGCGAGGGAGAGGGGCAGGGGGTGAGGCAGGTTTTTTATGACAAAATAACTATCTAATGGATTTGCCCTCCCTTACCTTCAACCCCGGCCCATCCAAGCTATCGGAGCGAACCGAAAATGACTTGCGTGAAGCAGTGGAACTGAAAATATGCGAGATGAGCCATCGCGGCAACGCCTTCATGGAAATAAGCCGGGAAGCCCTAGCCGGACTCCGTTCTTTTTTCGGAGTCCCCGAAAGTTACAAGATCTTTTACACTTCTTCGGCTACCGAAGGCATGGAACTCACCGTCCGCAATCTGGTCGAAAACAAAAGCTGTCACTTCACCTGCGGCCGGTTTTCCGAGCTCTTCACTGAAATAAGCGAAAGTCTCGGCAAGAAAACTCACAGGATTTCAGCTCCATGGGGGCTGAGTCCGGATTTTAATCCTGCCGAAATCCCGCCGGACAGCGAACTGATCACGATCACGGCGAACGAAACAAGCACCGGCGTCATGTGTTTGAATGAAGATATAAGCCGCCTGCGCCGCGCATGTCCCCGAAGTCTGATCGCCGTCGATATCACGTCGCTTGCGGGAATGAAGACATTTCAGATCGCTGACGCCGATGTCTGGCTTTTCTCGGTGCAAAAGGGTTTCGGCCTTCCGAGCGGACTAGGGTTGATGATCGTTTCACCCCAAGCCTTCCTGAGATCAGAGGAATTAACCCACAAAGGTAAAAATTTCGCCGGCTTATTCACATTCGAAGCCATGAACCGGCTCATCGCTTACGGCGGCCAGACGGTTTGCACGCCGAATATGCTGGGAATTTATCTGCTCAAAAAAAAGCTCTCGCGCTGGAATTCCTCCGGCGGTGCGATCGCCAAAGAAAACGAAACGCTAAAAAAAGCTGAACGGCTGTATAAAAACATTTCCAGGCATCCGCGGCTTAAGTGCTTCGCGCAAAATCCGGCAAACCGGTCGGTAGCGGTAGCCTGCATCGAAGGCGATCCAAAAGATGTCGCCGCTCTGCATGAGACGGCCAAAGCCCATGGCATACAGCTCGGCAAAGGTTACGGCAAGTTGAAGGAAACCACCTTTCGCCTCGCGCTTTTCCCGGCGATAACGGAGAACGATCTGGAAAGGTTGCTCAATGTTTTAAATACTTGAGAATCAGAAATGCGGTAGATCATTTTCGTCCGAATCATGATAGCGCCTCAGGTCTTTCCTTCGCTGGTATTCGGTCACTATATTCGCTATTTGCGCTGCCACCTGGCCGGCATTCAATGTGTAAGGCAGAACCATGTCCGTCCCGATCCCGCTCTTCAGGTGAAAAACCAGCTTGCCGAAGGAAAAAAGGTTCATATATTGGGTTTCCGTGGAAACGCTGGCGAAATTCTCCAGGTTTATCGGCGTGACCCTGGTCCGGAATATGGACGACTGGTCCACCAGCACGGCCTTGTCTGTCGTTACGAAAGTGAAGTCGTATTTCCAGTCGATGAAAGCCACCGTTAGCCTCGGGAAAACCGCGACCAGCCAGGTCACGAACGCGCCCGATATGACCATCCAGGCGGAAGCATCGAGATAGATGAGGCCGGCGGCGGCGGCGACAATCAGCGCCGTCAGTATCCCCATCCAGAAAGCGGTGATGAAGAACCGGAAACCGTGATAGCGGACCATAACCAGAACCTGCTCGCCTGAGGCCAGAAAGTTTTTCTTGAACTTTTCGGTATCGGTTTCGAGTGCGAAAATGCGCATCGTCTTGAGTATACACTTGGTGAAAAAACCATTTAGCAATTTAACAATTTAGCATTTTGTCCATGTAGTGCTATTCTGTAGATCTCCTGACGCAATCCCATGCCTGACACTGCCCAAAACCCCGCTCCCGGCTTTCATATGCTCGGGATAGCTCCGCAGATACTTCAGATACTGCAGTGTCACAAGATCGTCGTGCCCACTCCCATTCAGCACCAATCGATTCCGCCGGCGATCGAAGGAAAGGATATCGTCGGCATCGCCCAGACCGGCACCGGCAAGACATTCGCTTTCGGCATTCCCCTTTTACAGCGCCTCGCCCAAAAGCCGGGACGCGGGCTCATCATTGTCCCTACCCGCGAACTGGCGATTCAGGTCGATGAATCTCTGCAGATTTTCGCGCAGTCACTCGGCATTCGGACGGCCGTGATCATCGGCGGTGCGCCGATGCGCCAGCAGCGCGAGATGATCCGCCGGAACCCCAGAGTCGTCATCGCCACTCCGGGTCGCCTGAACGATCACCTGCAACAGCGGACCATCACGCTGAAAGAAGTGAACATTCTCGTGCTCGACGAAGCCGACCGCATGCTGGACATGGGTTTTCGGCCGCAGATCGAGGCATTTTTCCGGTTGGTGGCGCCCGTCCGGCAGACACTGCTTTTCTCCGCCACCATGCCGCCCGAGATCATGAAGCTGGCGCATACCCATATGAAACTGCCGCTCCGGATCGAAGTCGCTCCCTCGGGAACGACTGTGAAAGGAATAGAACAGGAGCTCTTTATCGTGCAGAAGCTCGAGAAATTGCAGCTGCTCGAGACCCTTCTGAAGGAACACCGCGGATCCATACTGGTTTTTTCCCGGACCAAGCACGGCGCGAAGAAAATCACGCGGTCACTGAAAGCCAAAGGCCACGCCGTCGCCGAGATCCACGCCAACCGGACATTAAACCAGCGGCGCGAGGCGCTGCAAGGATTCAAGACCGGCAGATATCGCATCCTGATCGCCACCGATATCGCTGCCCGGGGCATAGACGTGACCGGCATCGAAGTGGTCATAAATTTCGATCTGCCCGATGATCCCAGCGACTACGTCCACCGCATCGGCCGCACTGCCAGAGCCGGTCACTCCGGCCGCGCCATCTCTTTCGCCACCGCGGACCAGCGGAACCAGGTCCGGGACATCGAGCGGCTGGTCCGGCTTTCACTGCGCAGAAAAAACACCCCCGTGTTTCCGGGACAGCCGATACCGCCTTCCGAGTCCCGCCCGTTTCAAACGCCACCCGCCTCCCGCGGCGACAAGTGGCATTCGATCAAACAGTTCCGGCCGGGACAGAGATATAGTGGCAAAAGGTAAGTTTGAGGTATCCTTCGCTCCGACGATGACGCATCATTTTTCAAGATCGGCTTTAGCCGCGCTGGGTTTTGCCGCCTTGTTCGCGCTGGCAGGTTGCAATGCCACGCCCGCGCCGGCTCCGCAGAGTTCCGGACAGGAAATCTCGCAGCAGGCGGCAATAGACGCCGTGCGCGCTCTGCCAGAGGTACGAGAATATGAGAAGACCCTCGCGGAAGCGGGAACCACGGCAAAAATTGACGCGCAGTCCGAGGATGCGGAGTGGCTTGTGCAGGTGTACGAGATAAAGGACGATCACACCGCCACGTTCAACTGGTATCGCGTTGACAAAACTACGGGGCGGATCTCGGCGGAATTCTGATACCAGGTTATGCGAAATCAAGAAAAAGATTATACCTTCCCAAAAAGTTGCCGCGGCCTAAAAAAGCCGCTGCTGTATAACAAAATATAGATACAGCAGCGCCCTTTCAGGGCGCGGTGAGGCTCTCCACCAACGGCTCGATCCACGGCTGCTCCTTTTTCAAAATGCGGCCGCGCGGCGAAGAGGGGTCATTCCAGTCCCGCGGAAGAAGCCCGGTGAGAGCCCGAAGCGTTTCCCGCTCGCGCTCCTTGTTTCCGAGAATCGAATATCCGTGCGCGATGATGCGATACGCCGCGACATCAACCGGGCGCATCTCACGGGCGATACCGAAAAGCTCCGCCGCGCGTTCCCCGTTCCCATTTATCGCGGCTTGCCACCCGAGCAAAAGCGGCGCCATGCCGTCCTGCATGTTCGTCAGCGCGGAGAGTTGTTCCGCGCTTTCGGAGACAATGCGATGGAGCCGTCCGGTTGCCGCTGCATCCGGTGTTTGTTCCAGCGCAAGCAGCGCCGTCTCCGCGGTTTCGATGAGGATCTGCCGGTCATACGGGAAGATGACTTCGGTGCGCATCGCCGCATCCGCCGCCGCAAGCACCGTCCCGTTTCGGAGAAGATTCTCGTAACGCTCACGATTAAATCGGGCAATGATCCACCAGCCGAAGATGATAATTGCCAGAAACGAACCGACTGCCGCCACCCCGAGCACGCGTTTCGAGAATATCGGGAAGCGCTCCAGTGCCGGGGAAGGCAAAGATCCGAGCCCCATCCCCGCGATCAGCCACGCGAATGTGCCGGTAGCCGGATCTATTACTCCGGCGAGCAAACTCACATGCGTGCCCGCAAGCGCGATGAAGATGACCGGCAGAAGCGGGTGCGCCGTGCGATTTTTCCAGAGGCCGATAAAAAGCAGACCGAGGAATCCGTACATCAGCAAAAACCCCGCCCATCCGATCGTAAGGAAAATCTGCAGCGGCTCACTGTGCGCATCGTCGATCTTCGTCGTCAGCGATTCGTACTCGTAAAATACCGGAGAGAGGAACCGCGGCGAGACGAGTCCGACCGTCTCGAGTCCGTAGCCTTTAGGCCGCTGCCTCGCCATGGAAAGCGCGCTTTCCCAGATGACGCCGCGCGCACCGAGCGCGAAAGGCTGCGCTGTCGGTACGCTGAAACGTACTGCGAAAGACCATGCGGCGATCCCCGCGAGCGCGAGGCCGGCAAAGGCAAAGAGCAGTATGCGCGGTCTGTCAACCGAGGGTGTCCGCCTCGGCATCGTAAACGCCCAGAGCATCGCAGCGACAAAAATGCCTACTGTCGCCGCGCGGCTGGCGGTAGCAAGCAGCACGACGAGATTCAGAAACGTCAACGCGCAATACAGAAATCTGCTCCGCACATTACTGTCACGCATACTCCATGCGACAAATGGCAGAGTGAGAAGCAAAAAGTTCGCGAGCATCGTAGGCTGTCCGATGGTAGAGAAGATGCGCCCGAGAAAAAGGTCCGCGCGCCACGCGGGACCGAGGGGATCCAGCTTCACGGCCTGCAAAATCCCGTACAGAACCACGAGCGCGTTCGCCGTGACGATTGCCCGAACGAGCGCGCCGCGCGAAGCATTCCGTTGCACGGCTACGATGCCGCCGAGAGCGACTGCGAAATACGCGATCTGAGTCAGAGAACCCTGGAATCTGGGAGGTGAACCGACGATGCTGAGAATCGGCGCGATCGACCATATCGGCGAAAGCAAAGTCACGATGATCAGCAGCAGAAACAAACGGCCGGTCCCAAGCGTCAGCAGTACGGACAGCGCGTCACGCTCGGGATCACGCAGCGCCGCCAAAGCGCCAAGGAAACCCGCAATAGCCAAAAAGAAAATTTTCGGCAATACGAAACCGACGGAATCGAGAGGGACGAAAACGATCGTCGTCAGCACGAGCGCGACAAAAAACCACTTAACCGGGTTTTTAGAAGCAATTGAACTCATATGCAAATTCGAGTATAATAACAAGAGATTAGCATCAACAAACATCCATTCCCATCCAAGGTATGAAGCCCGTTTTCTTTGGGTCCGCTCGAACGTGGATCATCACTGCTTTTGTAATTTCGGCGCTGACGGGTGTCGCGACCTGGTCCCTGAAAGAAGGGACGGCGGCAACGGGCAAAAATCCGATACTTGGGCTAAAAATCACGCCGGACCCGGCAAGCGTCGAGGCCGGGGGCACGCTCCGTCTGACAGCCGAGGGCGACTACGGCACGACAAGTATGCCGGTGCGCGCGGACTGGTTCTTCCTGGAACCGGAGAGTGAAGCGACGGGAACGCTGGATGGATGCGAGCGGAGCAAGACATGCGATTTTCGCGCCGGTGACATCGCCGGCATCGCCGTTATACAGGCGCAGATTGGCGACGGCGAAGCGGTAGCCAGAGCGAAGATCATCGTGAAAGAGGCGCTGAAAAATCCATTCAAAGACGTACTGCCCTCCTGGGCGCAAGCGTCAATATTGCGGCTGCACAAGCAAGACATCGTCAAAGGTTACGACGACGGGCGCTACGGTCCGGCCGATTCACTGACGCGCGGGCAGATCGTCACTTTGATCGTCCGCATGCTCATGCAAACGGGCATGCTAAAGGCGGGTGAAACCTGCGCGCGTTCACCGGTTGACGTACCTTCAAAGCACTACGCGTACGACAGCGTATGCGCCTTCGGCAATCGCGGCTGGATCGAACCGAAGGGAAGCTTCCGCCCCGACGCCACGGTGTCGCGCGCCGAGACTGCCGGCTTCCTGGCATCGGCTATCGGTTCAATCCTCGAGAAAGACGGGGCGTCTGAAACGATACAGGTATTTGAAGATATTCCGGTTTCGTCGTCCTTCTTCCGTCCGACTTCGCTGCTCCAGCGCGCCGGCATAATGACGGGCTATCACGGCGGTGACTTCGGCGCATTGGATCCGCTCAACCGGGCGGCAGCGGCGACGGTGGTCGACCGCGCACTCGGCATTGTCCAAAACGCCGGGCCGGTTCCGCCGATACCGCTACTTCCTTCTGCCCAGACAAAACCTGCGGCGAAATCCGCCGCTCCCGCCACCGGGCTAAAGCCGGCTCTGCCACTGAGAGACGCGTTCCAGGCATCACCGGGTCTTCCGCTGCCTCGCAGCGGGGACAGTTCGTGTCAGAAGTCCAAAGCCCCCTCTGCTGAAACCTCGTTGCCCGAAAGTGCCAGTGACACCTTTGAGTCCGCGTTACCCGAAAGCGCGGGGGACACATTCCCCGTAAACTGCTGCGAAGCGTGTCCCGCCTCCGACGCGGACCGGTTCTACATTCCGTTCGGTGGAAATACTTGCTTTGCAGGAGACGTGCGGCGCGATGATCTGAAAGGCAACGCCTGCGGAAATCCGCTCTTGGAAAATACCGACAATCTGCCGGTTACGTACGGCAGCCGCTGCCTAAGTCGTCCGCAGACGACCGGAACGCAGCTGAATACCCGGACGGATGACGCGCCGGTAAATCATCCCGCGGGAAACGGCGCGAATGCCGGCGGTGTCCAGGACAGAGGAGTGGCCGGAGGGGCCGCAAATGCCGGCGGTGTACTGGCAGGCGCGGCAGGGAATGCCGGAAACGCCGGAGCCGGTAACGCGCAGAATGCGCCCGTAAATGGCTCGTATGACACAAGCCCCGATGCACCGCGCATCGACTGCTCAGGATTCGAAGCGCGCTACCGGCAAGCCGCCGAACGCTACCGCAAAGCGAAAGCCGCGCTCGACCGGGAAAGTCAGACCGAAAATGAGGACAGTATAAAGGCGCGCGGTCAGGCGATGGAAAAGACGCTCGATGATCTGGAGAAAGAAATCCGCGCCGCTGAGCAGGACTTCGGGAAACTCCGCCAGACCTATGCCGACAACGACCTGCTGGACGCCGAGGGATACCCGCTCATGTGGAAAGACGGAGTGAAAGTCCGAAGCGATAAATTAAGCCCGCTCGTAGACCGCATCCGGCAGCTGAAAGCCAAACTCGAAACGATGCTCAAAGAGTACTATGCCCTGGTCGATGCCTTTAGCGCGCTCGTCTCCGAGCACGACGCGGCGTATGCCGAGCTGACGGCGCGCTACCGGGAGCTCGAGGCGTGCAAGGACGCACGCGATAAACAGTCCAACGCGATAAGTGCGAAAGAGAAGATAAAGAGCGACAAGAAATATAAGGAGTGGGAAGCCGGTAAGAAAAAGGAGGCGGCGGCCCAAGATGCACGCGAAAAACGGGGCGAGATCCCCCCGGGTTTGGGCAGCAGCCAGGAATGTTGCGTGGACTATACCCGCGCCTTTGTCGACACGTGTTACCGCGTCACACTGGATACCACAGTCGGTGTTTCGACCACCTTTGAACGCGGGAATTACTGGGATCAGGACGCCTTCGACGCCTGGCGTCAGTGGATGCAAGCCGTTGACTGGGCGAGCCTGCTCACAGACGGTATCGGGGGCGTCGGCGAACGCATCGCCATGGTCGCGGAATATGTGGCCGGACTCTTCGGCATCGAAAGCAGTCCCTCGTACTTGAGCAAGGATGTCGTTCTCGACCTCCTCCAGAAGCTCGTCGACCGAATGCCGAACATGGTGATGGAAATCGTCGTTCCGGTACGCGTCAAGACGCATACCAAAACGGATGTCTGGACTGCACGGGCGAACGGCATCTGCGCGGAGATACCGTGGTCGCACAAAACGAATGTGAGCGATACCTACCGCACGGTCTACATGCGTTATGAATGCATTTCGGACAAAGGCCGGTACTCATTCGATTTCGGAGTCAACGGCTGCTACCCCAAAACGAGCGAGGAGTGGGTGGATACCATTGAGAAACTCGTGAAACGGGCCATCGACGAAGTCCATGAAGAGGAAACCGACAGCGGGCCAATCTGCCCGGAATAGAAGGCAGAAATGGCAAATAAGAAGTGAGGCTTTTCTTCCTTCAATATGGATTCTCTCATTGCCACTGCCGGATTCTGGATCGTGTTCGGTCTCGCCTGCGCATGGCTTCTGCCGCGGTACTATTACGCCCGGGATGAAAAGCGCGCAAACGAGCTTCGATACGCGGCGATAATCATTGACACACTTGTGTTGCTCTCGCTCGTTCTTCCCTGGATTCCCTTTAGCCGCGGGGGACCGGCTTCTGGCGTGACTTTATTTATGAGAGGCGATCCCCTCTTCTCTATTTTCGCGTTCAGCGCCTTCGCTGCATTGGCTCTTCTTTCGGTCGGCAATAAATCCATAATCCTGAAGATCGCCGCCTGCCTGCAAATTCTCGGTAGCGTCTTCCTCTTCGCCGCCATGCTGAGGCTTTTGCCCGGAACGTTCACTATGACTTTCGATGAGACCGCTCCCATTTTTGCGGCCATACTGATGCTGTGCGGTTGTGTCGCGGTTTTGCTGCTGTGGCAACAGTTACAGAAGCGAAAACGGTAAGTTCGTGGCGGTTCCTATTTGACTTTATCATTTAATATGATATAATATACGTAACATACACCCCACTTTTATATGCGTCCATTTCACAAGAATACGTTTGCCGTTTCTGTTTGCGGCGTCTTTCTGCTCGTCATCGCCGGATCAGTCGCGATATTTCAGGTGCTGCGCGCGAATGCCGTTAGCGAAGGTCTTCTGGGTGTCAGCATCACCGCTAAAAGCCCATTCACGATCGAAGCCGGCGGAAACATCCGCCTTACAGCCGAAGGCGACTACGGCACCACCACCATGCCGGTGCGAGCCGATTGGTCGATTGGCAGCGGTGTGCCGGCCACGATCGGCCGCTGCAGCAACACACAGCAGTGCACGGTGACCGCAGGTGCTGTGGCGGGAGTCATCCAAATCACCGCCAGGACAGATGGCTTCGATGCAGTCGTATTGCTCGAAGTCACTGAAACACTGAAAAATCCGTTCACCGACGCGCTGCCGGATTGGGCTGCTCCATCGATCATCCGCCTGCACCGCGCCGGTATAGTCAAAGGCTACGACGACGGACGCTATGGTTCAGGGGATCCAGTCACCCGCGGTCAGGTCGTGACGCTGCTCTATCGCATGCTGAAATCAGCCGGTCTGATCGAAACCGGCCGGAACGGATGCGGCGCCTATGCAGATGTACTGCCAGGCGAGTACATGGAGGAAGCGGTCTGCGCTTTCGCGGCCAAAGGATGGGGATTCGATTCTACGAAGTTTCTGCCGAACGATGCGGCCTCGCGCGGCGTCGTCGCCAAATTGGTTGCCATGGTCGGAGAACCGCTATTAAAGGAGGCGGACATCGACGCTGAGTCACTGGCGGATGGACCGCAGATTTTCGACGACGTCCCGCCGGGTGATTCCTTCTTCGCCGACGTCGCGATTGCCAACGCGCTCGGCGTTATGACCGGCTATCCTTCCGGCGATTTCGGAGTGAGGGATTCCATCAATCGCGCGAGCATGGCGGTCATCCTGGACCGGCTTCTGGCTAAATTCAACGATGCCGGCCTGATGAAGCAATCACCCATGCAAAATGCCGCCTCCGCGCAACCGGACGCCGCTAAAGACTCATCTTCTTCGGCTTTATCTTCGACTGCAGCCGTGACAGCCGCGTGCGTCATCCAGGCGGACAATGTGACGACACCGACAGCGGATCGCTCCGACTTCGGCGACGGTTACGCGAAAATCACTTACACCGACAAGCACGATCTTTCCTCCATACGCGCAAAGTGTACCGACGAACTCTTCAAGAAGATCATGGATACCTATTGCTCGGAACCCGTCAATGCATCAAGGAAAGCGCAGTGGGGAGTCCTCCTCTACGCCGCGGACGGCTCTGTGAAGACGGGCGGAGGCGCCGCAAGCGGGAGCAACTATCATCTGTGCCCGGATCGTCGTTCTGCCGCGCAATCCTCCGTGTCCGTTTCATCGGTCGCGTCTCCCGCCAAAAAAAACCCGGAGCTCACCGCGAAAACGGGTACATTCAACCTGAGCGCGTTCGTGAACTACTACGATTTTTCGAAGGAAGCGGCAGTGCCTTTCCCCTACGAGCCTCCTTACGATATCCGCGTCGAGAAGCCGGGACCGCTGGCGAACCAGACGAAAGTGTGGGTCTATAACGGCGAAGGCTGGATCAGCCGCATCGATCCCGCACTGCAGCGCAGCTACCCGAACGTGCGCCAGGACGACTGCATCCGCCAGCTAAAGGAAACGCGGCGGTTTGATAGTCCGCAGATCGGCGCGGGCGACACCGTCTGCATCGATACCGATGACGGTTACATCGTGAAGATGACGCGCCACTGGTCCGGAGAATTCATGGAATATCAACGGTGGCCGGGCGAGATCGATTATTTGGGCACAAATACGACCGCCGTTTCACCGACGCTCACCGCGGTTTCGTCCGCTCCGGTATCTTCGTCATCTTCGTCTGCTTCCTCGGCCTTCTCTTCTTCGTCATCGGATGACGGGTTCCCGCCTCTGCCAGGGGAACCTTCGGGCCGCGTCCGTGGCAGCGGCACCATCGAACTCAGTTACTATTCCTGGACAACGTTCGATTTCGATGCCGAGAAAGTCAATGCGCCCGTCACCGACTACGACGTGATGTTCCCGCACCGGAACGCCACATTCGAGGTCGATGTGGCCTCGGTCTATAGCGCGGACAAGCTAAAGAACGTCGTACGCACCAAGATCATGCGATCACCCAGGCCCTATAAAGAAACGACCGAAGCGGGCTGCATCGTAGAGCTGAGGAAAGCCCAGGGATATTCCGCCATCGTGCCGGACTATAACGGCGCGGTGTGTTTTCAGACGCTGTCCGGACTGGTCGGCAAGGTAAGCAGCGGCTGGCCGTATGGAAACGTGCAGTACGAAATCTGGGGTGCCGGTTGGGATTTCCTCCCGGAGTATCAACCGGGGGAATCCACATACTGATCCGGGTTCGATTTATCCCGGTCCCGCTGCGCCCGATCCCGCGACATATCCCGTGCTCCAGCAGATCTGCAGACTGAACCCGCCCGAGGGCCGGTCGAAATCCAGTATGTCGCCGGCCAGAAAAAGATTCTGGAATTTTTTTGACCGCATGGTTTTGAAATCCACTTCTTTGAGATCGACTCCTCCGCCGGTGACTATCGCCTGATCTGCACCGAGCAAACCCGAGACTTTCATCGGCAGGTCTTTCAGAAATGAACCGAATGCCAGCCGGTTTTCACGCGTGAGATGATGGAGCGGCGTCTCCGGAATGATTCCCGCAAGCTGCAAAATTACGAGGCCGAGCCTGGGCTGAACCAGCTCGCCGACAGAGTTCTTTATCATTTTGTTTTTTCCGCGCTCGAAGACTTCGACGATTTTCTTGTCCAGCGCACCCAGGTCAAGCTTTGGGAATAAATCCAGCGAGAGCGTCACGTCTCCGGTCTTCAGAAGTGAGCCGATATTCCGGCTCATATTCAGCACCAGCGGACCCGAGAGTCCGTAATGCGTGAAAAGCATTTTCCCGGACTGTGACTCATGTTTTATTTTCCCCTGCCAGGCCGTGAGCTTCACGTCCTTCAGACTTATCCCGCTCACATCTTTGACCCAGGTGTTCCGGATCGATACCGGGACCAGCGCCGCCTCGGGCTCAACCACTTCGATCCCGATCTCGCGCATCCATTTGAATCCGTCACCGGTCGATCCCGTTTCCGGGCGGGATTTTCCCCCCGTAGCCAAAATAATGTTCTTGGCTTGTATACTTCCCGCATCTTGTACAATTTTTGTGATCATACCGTCCGCGTGTTTTAAGCCTCTCACCCGGTTGCCCGTGACCAACGTCACCTTCCCTTTTGACATAAACTCAGTCAGTACCCGGCGCACGTCTTCGGTCGAGTCGCTCACCGGAAATGCGCGATTCTCCGGCTCCACTTTCAGCTTCAGGCCAAGCGACTCGAAGAATATCCAGGTCGCCTCCGGACCGAACTGCGAAAAAACGGAATAAAGCGATTTCCCTTTTTTGCCGTATTTCGCCGTCAGTTTATGCATGTCGAATTCGGCATTCAGTATGTTGCACCGTCCGCCGCCGGTCATCATAAGCTTTTTTCCGGGTTCGGGATTTTTTTCCAGCAGTATCACGCGGGCATCCAGCTCCGCAGCTCTGCCGGCCGCCATCATCCCCGCCGGTCCCCCGCCGATCACGGCGACGTCAAATACGTCGTTCATGGGCCAAGAATACAGGATCCAGCGCGTCGTATCCCGCCTCAGCCGATCGATGATGTCGTGGATCTGTTAGAATTAAAAGGCTGGTAAATTAACCGGCTATTCCCTGTCGAATTACCATCTCAAACTTATGTATCTCACCGCTTCGATGCTCTACGACTATATCCGTTGCCCGCATAAAGTATGGCGGGACAGGTATGGTCCGCAGGACGAGAAAAATCCGGAGACAAACCCCTTTGTCGAGCTTCTATGGGAAAGAGGCCTGCAACATGAGAAGGAAACGATCAAAACCCTCGGTGAATTCCTCGACCTAAGCGCCGGCGGATTCGAGGAACGGTTTGAGAAAACGAAAGAAGCGATGCGGCAGAAAACGCCTCTGATCTATGAAGGCGTTTTGATTTACGGCAACCTGCTCGGCATACCCGACCTGCTCCGGCTTCAGTCTGATGGAAATTATGTCCCGATCGATATCAAATCCGGAATGGGTTTCGAGGGAGGTGATGAAGAAGAAAGCGCGGATGGCAAACCGAAACCTCATTACGCCGTACAGCTTTGCCTGTATGTGGAAACCCTGATCCGCCTCGGCTTCGCCAAAGAACGGAAGGCAATAATCCTGGATATCAATCGAAACGAAGCCGAATACGACCTGCTCAAACCGCGTGGCGTGAAAACTCCGCAAACCTGGTGGGAATTTTATGAAGAAATCAAGGAACAGGTCTGGGCTTTGCTCAATGACAAGACACATAATAGTCCGGCTGCCGGCAGCGCCTGCAAGCTCTGCCCGTGGTACTCAAGCTGCAAGAAATGGTGCGCCGACCGGGATGATCTCACCTGCGTGTCGGGCCTCGGCCGCAGCCGGAGGGATACGATCAATGCCGATCTCGGCATCATGACCGTAAACGGGATTTTGAATCTGGATTTGCCGAAGATCATGGCTCAGAAACGGAAAGACAAAAAGTTCCTGCACGGCATAGCGGAGAAAACGATCGATTCATTCATGACCCGGGCAAATGTGCTGAGAGTCACAAAGAAACCCGTACTTCACGAAGCAATCGACTTGCCTGTCGTTGCGACTGAATTATTCTTCGATATCGAGGACGATCCGACGCAGGAATTCGTCTACATGCACGGCGTTTACGAGCGGTCCGCTTCAGGTGAACGTTACCTGTCGTTCATCGCTTCGGAAGTCACGCCGGAGGCCGAAGAGCGGGCCTGGAAAGAGTTTTGGGATTATGTCCGGACACTGAAGAAAGACGACTTCGCCGTGTATTACTATTCGCATCACGAGAAAACCACGTACAAAAGGATGCAAAAGAAATATCCGCGGCTGATAGAGGAAACCGCAGTCGGGCTTTTTTTCGAAAATCCGAACGTTATCGACCTCTACAAAATTGTAAGAGGCAAAACCGACTGGCCGCTCTGGAGCTATTCGCTCAAAGACATCGCCCAGTATCTGGGTTTCCGCTGGCGGGACGAGACTCCCTCCGGCGCGCTCTCGATACAGTGGTATAGCGAATATCTGAAAACCGGCGACGAAAAAATCCTGAACCGGATCAAGCTTTATAACGAGGACGACTGCAAAGCGACGATGGTGCTGAAGGACGCGCTGGCGAGGATGGCTGTCGGAGAATGAAAATTCGGTTAAAGCAAGTGCTCACTGACCCTGCGGCACACATCCGTAAAACAAGCCTTTCATTGCGATGTGGCATGGGCATCTTGCCCATGGGGACATGGGCTTTGAGCCCATGCTCGCAAGTTTTTCACGGGCGCGACGCCCGTGCCCCCATGGCCGGGACGGCCATGCCACGACATTTGAGCGCTTGTTTTTTTCAAGGTCAGTGAGCACTTACCGGTTAAAACCATGATTTTTAACTTAAAACCTGTTATAATATTGAATTAAGGACATCATTCGCTTTGCATTTCGTCATAATAAAAATAAACTATGATTCGTTTCCCCTCTTCCATGAACTGGCTGGTACAGTTATTTTCGCGCTCTAAATCGGTTGAGACGGAAGTCCTTAAAAGATTGCCGCCAGATATTTCTTTCGAATTCAGAGCTGATTTTGACGATCAAAATAATCCTGTAATCTTCGTCTGTGCGCCAAATTATGAAGGATTGATAACTGAGGGAGCCACCTTCCAGGAAGCGGTCGTCAATGCCTGCGATGCGATTCTTACGTATTTCAATGTGCCTCGGGAATACGCGAATCTGGTTGAGTACCGGATTAAGAAAAAAGAAGACCAAAGACAATTGATCTCCGATATTGCGGGTTTGAAACAAGTGGTGCTGAGCAGGCATAATCCGGTCTGTGCCTGATTTTCCCGAAGTTCCACAGGAACGCGCCGCCCGGGCTTTTGAAAGACTGGGCTTTACGGTGGATCGAAATAAAGGCAAAGGCGGACATTACAAAGTTTATGGTCCTTCAGGAAAGTTTACGATATTGCCCAGCCATTTACGTGCCAAAGGTCTGCGCTGCAATATCGCCAAATTCATAGAGAGGGAGGACGTCAGTCTGGAGGCTTTCAGAGAAGAGCTTTAGAAGCGAATCCGCGGACAGACACCCTTTTCCGAATGTTTATGTTTTTTTCCGCTGCAGCTTTATACTGACTTTCAATGCCCGTCACCCGTTATCTGTCGGATATTCAGAAAGAGCTGGCGACCGGCCATGCGCAGGAGCACAGCTATCGACCGGCATTAAAGGCCTTATTCGAAACAATCACGAAGCTTCGCGTTGTAAATGAACCGAAAGGCAGCGCACACGGACGGCCGGATTTTATTTTTCTCAAGGGAGAAGTGCCCATCTGTTACGTGGAAGCCAAAGATATTACTGTGAATCTGGATAAAATGGAAAAGAGCGAACAGATGGCCCGTTACTTCGGATATGCCAATTTGGTACTTACGAATGGGTTGGAGTTTCGTTTCTACAAAAACGGCGCCAGGTACGGCGATTCCCTGATATGCGCGGTAAAGAGGGAAAACACAATCGAACCCAAAAAAGAAACATTTACGGCATTTATTGACGTACTCACGGACTTTATCTCCGAACCGATAGATGCTATCCGCTCGGCGGAACATTTGGCCAAGATCATGGGTGGCAAAGCCAGGCGACTCAGGGAAAATATAACCGAAATCTTAGATCCGGCATTCACAGGACAAAAAGGCGATATTGAGAACGTGATGCAGATTTTGAAAGCCAAGCTTATTCATGACATCACACCCGCCCAGTTCGCCGATCTCTATGCTCAGACATTGGTTTACGGACTCTTCGTCGCGCGGTACAACGACGACACTCCCGAAACATTTTCCCGTACCGAAGCCAGAGAAAAGATCCCCGCCAGCAATCATCTCCTGCAACAATTCTTCGACCACATCGCGGGGACAAACTTTCTGAAAAAACTCTCTTTTATCGTGGATGAACTTTGTGATGTATTTGTGCACAGTAATGTCCATGACCTCGTGCATGGTCTTTACCGGCAAATGAGTCTGGAACAGGAAACACACGATCCGATCATTCACTTCTACGAGGATTTTTTGAAAGAATACGATCCGGCGCTGCGTATGAGCCGGGGTGTTTTCTATACTCCCCTGCCAGTCGTGCGATTTATCGTCCGGTCCGTTGATGCGCTTCTGAAGGAACATTTTGGCTTGAGCCAGGGACTGGCCGACCGCTCAAAGATCGACTGGGAGCGGATCGAACACGGGAAGAAAACCAAGGAATCCATCGACCGCGTGCAAATCCTGGACCCGGCCGTCGGCACCGGGACATTCCTGAATGAGGTGATTAGAAACGTCCATGAACGCTACAAAGATCGCAAAGGCGAATGGCCGGCGTTTGTAAATGAACATTTGGTTCCGCGGCTCCACGGCTTCGAGCTGATGATGGCCAGCTATACCATCGCGCATTTGAAACTGAGCATGACCTTAGCTGAAACCGGTATCGCGAAAATCACCAAGCGCCTGCGCGTTTTCCTCACGAACAGTCTGGAAGAAGCGCCGCCGAAAATTTGCTTAATAGATTAGAAGTGGATTTAAAGGATGATTATGTCATTATCCATGATGGGCAGGAGGACGGTGCCATTATTCGTCTTCTGAGAAAGAAACGGGTTTTCAATTTCATACAGGGAAGAAAGTTCACCCTACAAAAATTAATTGAAGACCCTCTCTTCAAGAGAGCGAATAATTCATTTTTCTTACAAGCTGTTGACCATATTTCTTACGTTGTGCTCCATGTTTACGATAAACGATTACCTAATAACGAGATTGCAGCGCTTTACGCAAGTTCACGCCTTGCGGAGTTAGGCAATCCTCGAATGTGTTATCGCACAAAGAAAAATTATCCTGGTCATATACCGATTCCGGCACGATGAAGAAGAGTTTGTGCCTTGCGGCACCCACCCTCCCTCGGGGCGCAGAGACTCTCGGCATGAGCGCCGAGGCTCCGAGCGATAGTATTGTATTTAGCCAGGCATTTTTTTCAATTGACAAAGTTTTTCTTCCAATTCCACCTCATGAAAAATCTCAGTCTGCAGGAACAAGACATGTTCTGGGGAGAAACCGGCCCGTACTCGGAGGCAAAAATGATTCTTAACACACGGATTCTTGATGACGGTATTTCCCGCGTCACCGTGGAGATCGACGGCAATATCAACCCCACTACCTTTAAAATAGTTAAAAAAAACAAGAAGGTCTTTGCAAAGGATCCGGTGATCATCGATTTACTGGAGAGCGCACGATATGAAGGCACGGACTGGGGCTACCATGTTTCACTCGGATATGAGGAACTGAGGACGGACGAAGATGGAGAAAAAGTTATGGACCGCGCGCGTAATAAACTGCAAATTCTGAAAGACGCGATAATCAGAATGCACGAGTTCGTGCTGGATTATCTGGATGAGGACTGACTGTCCCCTGATTTAGCGCAGACTATTTCTCCTTCTTCACCCTCACACTCTTCGCCTTTTTCAATATCTCACTCTCATTTCCGTCATTTGCCGATGCAGTATTACAAATATTCAATACTTACTTGTTTGCTATTTATACGTCTTCAGTTAAGATTACGGTTTTATGTTTTCCTTCTTCAAATTCCACAGGAAAAAGCCGATTGACGCAAATAAAATGCGTCAGGTTGGATGCAACGGCAAGGCCTCCAAGAAGCTCCCGAAGAACGTCAATGATCTTGATATCAGCTACCGCATGCTGGTGCGTGAGCTTGGGAAGCTATAATTATAGCTTCGCGAAAGGGGATATCGCCTCAGGGCAAAAAAGCTTGCCAGAGATTTTTTATTTCCAAACCCGCTACATTCTCCCTATAATCCCCCCGCTATCTTCCTCGGTAGCTTCCTCCTTCGCTCTTCGCTTTGCTCAGAGCTACGGCGGACAGGCAGCTTCCCGCCATGGAAGCATAGATTATCCGTTTTTTTCATCTCATTTATTTATTCCTCGGTAGCTCAGCGGTAGAGCAGGGCGCTGTTAACGCCAAGGTCGTTGGTTCGATCCCAACCCGAGGAGCCATATCGTGTAAACGCACCATAAAATAATCATCCCACCTTCGAAGATGGCCGCCGTCTCTTCCGGTTCTTCCGGCTCTCCTTCACAAAGGTTGCCGCATCAACCAACCAGTTCATTCTCTGCTCGGCAGTCGTACCGTACTTGATACGACGCAATTGTTCCCGGTCGACGGACGATGCGTAGTCTTTCATAGACCTTTATATTCTAACAGAATAGCAACGTCCAGCGCATCTTTCTCCCTGTCAGATTGTTTCTTTAGACCGATAAGATCATCGATTGATATGACAGGCAGGGAGAGTCCCCAGACGTTTGCCTCGATCTGATGTGCGCTGTACCGGTCGAATTGCAGTGAGGGACCGACGATAACATCCACGCTGTATAGAGGTTCTTGCGGGTTGAAGAAAGCGTAGGCAAGCAGATTCTTTTCCTTCATCAGCTTCAAAGTCTTTTTCTCATCGCCGAGTTCATCCAGGGAAAGAGGGATTCTTTGGTCATATCCCAGCGCCTTCATTGCTTTCTTCATTGCTTGCAGATTCTTGTTATCAAGAGCCAGCAGGATGTCGATGTCATTCGTGAATCTTGGACAGCCGAGCAGGTTCATCGCCACGCCTCCGACGATCAGATAACGGACCTCCGCATCTTTCAGCGCCTGGAAGACATGCTTGTAGTCCATGCAGAAAGTATAGTCGGAAAGCCTTCTTCCTTCCACGAATATCAACTTCCCACGATTCTGCAAAACTCAGACCCGAAGCATGCCGCGGAAGCCCCGGGCGGCGTAAGCAGTTTTTCGGTATCGCCTTCCACCTTCGCCCGTACTTCGGCCCATTCCAGGCCTTTGTGGCGGTTCGTGTTTTTCTCGAAGCGGTCATGGAGCGCGCTTAGCAGTTCATCATGGTTTTTCATCCTTCTATTTTACATCCGCTCCATGCGGAAGGGTTCAATAAAGTCTGCCATTTTTATCTGTTCAGGATTTGCCGATTAAGCTGCGAATTTGTGGAAGATACACGCGAAGAAATTTATTTTTTTGCGACTCTTCCGATCATAAACCGTACGGCTTCGTTCATATTTACCGGTTCAATTTCGATCCCGGGATGCCTGTTTTTGAAAACCCGGAATATTTCATCGGCAAAAGCCTGGCCGACCATCGGAACCTGGCCAAAATCCAAAATGACATGCCTGAATTTTTCCAGTCCCACGGTTATCCTCCTGGCCTGCGAACGTGAAATGTGTATCGTGCCAAGCGTATAAAGTTTTACGCGAATTTCGGTCTTGTCAAAAGCGTATTCGGCCGGATCAGTTTGGTATTTTTTGAAAACATCATTGAGATGCTTCGGCGAATCGGCTGCCAGGGCAAACGTGACCTTCGTGCCCTTTTTGGAGCGCTTCATTTCCTGTAAAAATACATCATCCATCGGGTTATCGATGATCAGGCGATATTTGTGGCTTTCCAATAGAAACATATCGGCGATTTTCGAAGTGAAGAAAATGCCTTCGCCGGAATGCGCATTCGGCTGGGTAGTCGTCTTTCCCTTGAGCAAATCCTGAATCGCTTCCAACTCCGATTTCAAATGGCGCTTTTCCATGATGTTCCGGAAAACGCCTATGCCGAAATCGTTCACGTGAAACACGATCTTGCCGCCGGTTTTCCCCACATCGATTTGGATATTTCCGGACTCGGAGTGGTCGATGGCGTTATTCAGCATTTCCGAGAAGGCATAAGCGAAAATGCTTCGGATATTTTCATCCAGCGAAGACACGATCTGCGATTTCGTCCCGATTTCCTCCAATACTTCATGTTCCCTGAGGTTTTTGTTTGAAAGCCTCTTTTCGATTTTCACTTCCGCCTGACCGGCAAACTTCGGCGGCAGATAAACCGCTGACTTGGTCGACCCGATTTTCACCAATTTGCCTCCATTTACCAATCCTTTCAGGATTCTGTTGGCGTATTGCCGGGAAATATGAAATTTAGCGGCGAGTTCACGGGATTTGATTTTCCTTTGCCGAAAGACAAACCTGATGATCCCCGACTTGTCCTGCATGGTTTTATTGTAAACTATAATTTTTTTATTGTAAACACATTAGTAAACTATTTATTTATAATTGTAAACAGTTTGTAAACGGAGTATTTTTGATTGAATTTTTCTCCTTAAACAATTTTCAATTTGCATCATGCCGTGGCATTCTTTTCCTCAAATCGCTATGCTTTCTCCATATGGCTCAAGCCCGCATTACTCCGCGAAAAAAAAATTTCCCACAGTGGTACCAGGATATCATTGCTATAGCGCCCGACCTTTTCGACGAATCGCCGGTTCCCGGCTGCATCACTTTCGGGCCGTTTGCGACAAGACTTTGGGACAACATAAAGAATGATTTTGACCGGCATATAAAGGCTCTGGGAGTGGAAAACATAATGCTCCCGACGCTGATCCCCGAGAGTTTTTTCCGTCGGGAAAAAGAGCATGTGGAGGGATTTGCCCCCGAAGTCGCCGTCGTCACGCATGCCGGCGGGGAAAAATTGAAGGAGCCGTATTTCATCCGTCCCACTTCCGAGCTTCTCTTCGTCGACTGGTTCAGCCGCGCCGGCCGGGTCCAGAGCCACCGCGACTTGCCGGTACTAGTCAATCAATGGTGTTCGGTTTTGCGTTGGGAGAAGCGCCCGCGCGCGTTCCTCAGGACTACGGAATTTCACTGGCAGGAAGGTCACTGTCTTTTCGCAACCGAAAATCATTGCCGTGAGTTCACGCTGAAAATACTGGATCTCTATGCCGAGCTGGCCGAGGAACTTCTGGGCATTCCGGTGATCAAAGGCGAGAAGCCCGCTCACGAGCGGTTCCCCGGTGCGCTGAATACGTACACGATCGAAGGGATGATGCAGGACGGGAAAGCTCTCCAGATGGGCACCTCGCACGTACTGTCTCAGGATTTCCTGAAAGGAGAAGGCGGCAAGCCGATGATCCATTTCCTGACCGAAAAAGAAAAGCTGGAAGTTCCGTTTTACGATTCCTGGGGCTCATCGACCCGCCTGCTCGGCGCTGTTTTCATGGCGCACGGCGATGATGATGGGCTGGTGATCCCGCCGCGGCTGGCGCCGGTGCATGCGGCAATCCTCCCCATCTTCGGATCGGATGCGAAGGAAAACAGCAAGATCAGGGATGCCGCCAGAAAGCTGGCCTTTTCGCTTGCGAGCGACAATCTCGCGCAAGTACAGGGACGGGAAAATTGGTTCGAGGAAGCTTCCGCAATCGGCGGGCTTACCGTCAGAATCGATCAACGGGAAAGCCGACTGGGCGAAAAAACCTTCCACCAGATCCGTAGCGGCACCCCGGTCCGCATCGAACTCGGCGCGAAGGAATTGGCCGGGGAAGTCTGCGTGATCAAGAGTCGTATCCGTTCACGGGATGCCGCGCTGAAAGTGCCTATGACCAAAGCTAAAGAAGAAGTAATGAAGATGCTCAAAGAGGATCAGGAAACTCTTTATGCTAACGCCGGGAAAATGTTTGCGGCAAACGTCGTCGAACCGGAAAGTTACGCTGATCTGAAAGAAGCATTGGCCGGAGGAAAATGGGCTCTGGTTCCCTGGGACGGCACGAAGGAAACCGTGGACAAGCTCAAATCCGATACATCCGGCGGCTCTTACCGCTGTTTCGCCTTCGATTCAAAGGAAGACGCAAAAGGTATGAAAGATCCTGTTTCGGGAAAATCAAGCGCATTTGAGAAGAGGATTTACGTGGCGAAAGCGTACTGAGAGCGATTGGCGGTTAGCATGGTGTAAAAGAAAAAAAAGGAGCAGGTCTCCGACCTGCGTACAATGCCTTTTGGAAATTCCGTTTCCGAGAAATATTCGGCACCAAAGGGCGTGCCGCCACCGGGGGTCTGTGGTCTGTCCAGCACCTTTCTAGCCGTTTACTTGGATAAAGCTATTGAAGCTCAATGTTAACTGTCTTCAAACGGTTAGAAAGGTGCGGGGCGTGGGATCGGCGGCAGAGCGTTTTTCTTCTTGCCCTGAGCGAGCGAAGCGAGTCGAAGGGTGCTTCTTTCTTTTGTATCGAGTGACAAAAGAAAGAAGAAAGCACTTCGATAACCGGGACACGATGTCCCGGCTGCGGATGCTGGGAAGAGAACGGACAAAGAAATAGAATCTGATAACATGCATCCAAATGAGCTTAAAGATCGGAATAGTCGGCCTTCCCAACGTCGGCAAATCAACTTTGTTCAACGCGCTTACGCGAAGCCGCGGCGCTGCTGCGGCCAATTACCCTTTTTGCACGATCGATCCGAATATCGGAGTCGTGGAGGTCCCGGATGAGCGGCTGAAGAAACTGGCAGGAATAGTGAATCCCGAAAAAATCGTCCCGGCCATCGTGGAATTCGTTGATATCGCCGGGCTGGTCAAGGGTGCTTCCAAAGGCGAGGGGCTGGGCAACGCTTTCCTTTCGCACATCCGCGAAGTCGACGCGATCTGCCATGTCGTTCGCGTCTTCGAAGGAACCGACGTTATACATGTCGAAGGATCGGTGAATCCCAAGCGCGACTTGGGCACCATCGAAGCCGAGCTTTGCATCGCCGATCTGGACAAGGCCGAGAAAAAAATCGAGAAGATTCAGGGCGGCGCCAGAACCGGGAACAAGGAACTGATGAAGGAACTTAATGTGATGGAGAAACTGAAAGCCGCGCTATCTCAAGGCAAACCAGCGATCACCGTGCCGCTCGACAAAGACGAAGCTCCATACCTGAGAGCCATGCAACTTTTGACCGCCAAGCGGATGATTTACGCGCTGAATACCGATGAACAGGCGCTTGCCAGTTTGCCGCTCCCGGAAGCCAAGAAGAAAGTGGGTCTAAGCGAAAGTGACACCGCAATAATCGTTTCGGCGAAGCTGGAAGAAGAACTCATCGAACTTACTCCGGAGGATGGAAAAGCGATGCTGAAGGAACTTGGCGTCCGCTTTTCAGGTTTGGACAAGCTGATCCAGGCGGCCTACGACGCGCTGGGACTTTTGACTTTCTTCACCGCCGGACCGAAGGAAGCCAAAGCCTGGACCGTCCGGAAAGGGGCGACAGCACCCGAGGCAGCCGGCGTTATCCATACCGACTTCGAGAAAGGCTTCATCCGTGCGGAGACCATCTCCTATGCCGATTTCATCGCCGGTGGCGGCGAGCTGAAAGCCAAGGAACAAGGAAAGCTTAGGATCGAGGGAAAGGAATATGCCGTTCAGGATGGTGATGTGATGCATTTCCGATTCAATGTTTAGTTGACAATATTTACAATTCTAGTATTGTTTATGCAATGGAAACAGGAAAAATTATTTTCACTGGCATTCTCGACCCTGACTCAAGACAAGAATTCATTAATGGCCAGGCTCTGGCTACCGGTCCGTTAGCTGGATTTATAAACGTTCAACGTGGCCAAGTCGTAGTCGATATCACGCAACTGGTTGCTTCAGGAAAGATGACTCGGGAAGAAATAGAGACTGCAGTAGGGATGGAATTAGAAAACGCAGGCTACAGAGTTGCTGCGTGGTGAAAGTTTTTTGCCAGTTACTCATTTCTAAGCACTAAGCAGACGTGATGCATTTCAGGTTCAATGTTTTAGTTGTCATGGCAATACTCGGAATACTGCTCGGCTTCGTGGCCATCAAACTCCGGCCGTTTGAAAGAGTCGGCAGCGCCTACAATCTGCACCGGCGTTCGGACGCCAAGCAGCTGCAAACGGCGCTGATCCAGGCCATGATCGACGGCCATATACCGCCGAAAAACGTCCCGCAGGACAAATCCCAGGCGAAGTGGGTCTGCGAATATACGTACAAAGGACTAAATTGTCTGGATCCGCCTATCTCCGGTATCGATCTTTCTTACCTCGTCCCGACATATATTCCTTCCATTCCTTCCGATCCGGAAAGCGCGACCGGAGGCATCACCGGCTACAAGATTTACCAGGACGGCGCATTCTTCATAATCGAGGCGGCGTTTAAAAATTGACAATTGACAATTGACAATTGACAATTTAAAAGTGATTTTTATTCCCCGTGAAGAACCGTTTACCTGTGAACATTGCGGAGCCAAGGTTCAGCCACTCGGCAAGGGAACCTACCGCGACCACTGTCCCAAGTGCCTTTTTTCTAAACATGTAGACCGCGACGGCCCCGGTGACCGGCTATCGGACTGTCTTGGCTTGATAGAGCCTGTTTCCATAGATCAAGACGGGAAAAAGGGCTTCGTGATCATCTATAAATGTCTTAAATGTAATAAAGTCTCTAGAAACAGGGCTGCGGACGACGATGACCTGGTAAATTTCCTCAAGGCGAAGGCAAAATCTGAATAAATAATATGTTCATTTGTTGAACAAATAATATATTCTAAGAAAACTATTTAGATTAGGGCTCAACTCAATTTCATATACTTAACCTTGCGTTTTATTTGGTAAGAGATTTATCCTTCGCGCCTATGAGGTGGTTTTTATTACTTTCGCTTCTCGGCGCTTTGTTCATCTCTATTTGATGAAGAACAATCTTGGTACAATTATTCAATGTTTTTATGAGCCAATACCACTTCGCGTTTAAAACGTTCTTAATCAGACGCGCTGGCGGTATGGAGTTCTTGGCTTGAGTAAACGCTACGCGGTACGAGATGATGCCGTTACGAATGACCGATTAGTTATGTTTTAAATGCAAAATGGTACAAGAATCAAATCCCAAACAAAGTCCAATTGCCGAGATCGCTTTAACTACACCCGCTCGTCGCCCCGCCCTTCGACTCGCTTCGCTCGCTCAGGGTGGCGATTTTTTTAACTACATCCAGAGGTAGCACCGCAATCCAAACATACCTCGCACGAACCGTTTCTTTTCATCTTGGTCGAACCGCAGGCGGAGCAGGCGGAGCCGGTGTAGCCCTGGAGTTTGGCGATCTCCAGTATAGAAAATGGCGCTGCGTATTCCTGAGTCTGTGATTGCTTGGATTGCGTGAGGCCTTCATCGATGACCGGCAGGCTCATGGCGAAGGCATCACGGCTCTTAGAACCATCGGCGTAAGCCTTCTCGACCAGGTCTTTGTTGTGGAATCGCATGGCTTTTTCCTTTGACAAGAATTTCAAAGCCAGCCAGCGACCTAGGTAATCCATCAAACTCTTCACCATCGGTATCTCGCGGTTAGTCGTCATGCCCATCGGTTCGAAGCGCAGATGAACCAGTTTCTCGCAAAGCACTTCCAGCGGCACGCCGTACTGCAGGTTCATGGAGAGTGAAAGCGCGAGCGTGTCCATCACTCCGGAAAGCGTCGATCCCTCTTTGCTCATCTTTATGAATATTTCGCCGGGATTTCCGTCCTCGTACATTCCGACGTGCAGATACCCTTCGTGCCCGGCCACGGAGAATTTGTGGGTGATGGAGGGCCTCTCGTCGGGCAGCTTCCGGCGGCGCGGCATTTCTTTTATAACGATCTTTTCGATGACTTGCGGCTGCGTTTTGGCGGTCTTTTTCGAATCGGATTTACTATCCAGCGGCTGGCTCAACTTGCAACCGTCGCGGTACAGGGCATTGGCTTTCGTTCCCAGCTTCCAGCTAAGCGTGTAAGCCGATTTGAAATCCTCGACTGTGGCTTCGTTCGGGAGATTGATCGTCTTGGAGATCGCTCCGGTTATGAATGGCTGTGCGGCCGCCATCATGCGGATATGCCCCTCGGCGAGAATGTACCTTTTTCCGATCTTACCGCAGCGGCTGGCGCAGTCGAAGACCGGCAAATGTTCGGGCTTAAGATGGGGAGCACCTTCGACCGTCATCCGGCCGCAAATCGCCACATTGGCTTCCTCTGTTTGCTCAGCGGTGAATCCCAGCGCCGAAAGCAGATCGAAATTCGGACCCATGGTCTGCGCGTCGGAAAAACCAAGCCGTTTCATGGTTTCCTCGCCGAGCGCCCATTTGTTGAAAGCGAACCGAAGCTCAAATACCTGCGGCAGGTTTCTTTCGATCACGGCGATATCGGTATCCATGAAACCCTTAGACTTAAGACTGGCGCGGTTTATATGGGGCGCACCTTCCAGGCTGAGTGTCCCCATGACGTACCGCATGATTTCGGTGATCTGATCCGGGGTATAACCCAAAGAATCAAGAGCCGACTTGATGGATTGATTGGCGATCTTCATGTATCCGCCGCCGGCCAGTTTCTTGAACTTCACCAGCGCGAAGTCCGGCTCGATGCCGGTGGTGTCGCAATCCATCAGGAGTCCGATGGTTCCGGTCGGAGCGACCACCGTCACCTGGGCGTTGCGGTAGCCGGATTTCTGTCCCATCTCCAGCGCCCGGTCCCAGGATTCTTTGGCCGTGCGGAGCAGATCTGGCGGACAAACCGACGGGTTCAAGCCGACGGGTTTGACGCTGAGATTCTCGTATTCGGATTCGGGTGCGCCGTATGCCGCCAGGCGGTGATTTCGGATCACCCGCAACATGTTTTCGCGGTTCCGGTCGAAGCCCTGGAAAGGACCGAGCGACTCGGACATTTCGGCCGAAGTGCCGTAAGCGTCTCCGGTCATTATCGAGGTGAGTGCGCCGGAGATGGCCCGCCCCAGCTCGCTGTCATACGCGATCCCCATCTGCATGAGCAGGGCTCCGAGATTTGCATAACCGAGTCCCAGAGTGCGGAATTCGTAGCTCAACCGCGCGATCTCCTTGCTCGGAAACTGGGCCATCAAAACAGAAATCTCCAATACCATGGTCCAGAGCCGGACGGCATGGCGGTACTCATCAACGGCAAAATACTTATGGCCCTTTTGGTCGGTTTTCAGAAACTTCAGAAGGTTTATCGAGGCGAGATTGCAGGCGGTGTTATCCAGAAACATGTATTCGCTGCAGGGATTGCTGGCATTTATCCGCCCGTCGGCCGGACAGGTGTGCCACTCGTTTATCGTCGTATCGTACTGCACGCCGGGATCGGCGCATGCCCAGGCGGCATAAGCGATATCGTCCCAGAGTTTGCGGGCTTTCACCTTCCGGCAGGATTTTGGCGGCCGGTTTTCTTCCCCGGCTTTTTTAAGCTCCGTCCGCCAAAAAAGCTCCCAGTCTTCGTCGCGGTTTACCGCCTCCAAAAATTTTTGCGTTACTCTGACGGAATTGTTGGAATTTTGTCCCGAAACTGTGGCATACGCTTCCCCGTTGAAATCCGTCGGGTAACCGGCCTGCGCCAATGCCGCCACTTTTTTCTCTTCATTCACCTTCCAGTTCACAAATTCGAAAATATCCGGATGATCAACGTCCAGACAAACCATTTTGGCCGCCCGGCGGGTGGTTCCGCCGGATTTTATGGCTCCAGCGGCGCGGTCGCCGACTTTCAGGAAGCTCATCAGGCCCGAGGTCTTGCCGCCGCCAGATAGTGGCTCGCCAGCGGCGCGGATTTTGGAGAAATTGGTTCCCGTTCCTGATCCGTATTTGAAAAGCCGCGCCTCGCGCATCCAGAGATCCATTATCCCGCCTTCATTCACCATATCGTCGTCGACGCTCTGGATGAAACAGGCGTGCGGCTGCGGATGCGTATATGCATCGTCGCTTTTTTTCAGCTCTCCCGTTTCCGGATCAATGTAATAGTGCCCCTGCGGGACGCCTTTTATGCCGTAAGCGAAAAGCAAGCCGGTATTGAACCACTGCGGGCTGTTCGGCGCGGCCATCTGATGAATCAGCATGTAGCTGAGCTCATCCTTGAAAGCCTGGGCGTCCTGCGTGGTGGCGAAGTAACCGTATTTTTCACCCCACCAGCGCCAGCAGCCGGCGAGCCTCTTGACCACCTGTTTCACGGATTTTTCCGGACCGGTGACGATCTCGCCAGCAGCATCCCGGAGGATATTGCCCGTTTCATCGGTCTGCGGAACACCGGCCTTCCTGAAATATTTCGATACAACTATATCGGTCGCCACCTGGCTCCAGTCGGCTGGCACTTCGGCATCCCGCATCTCGAAAACGACCGACCCGTCGGTATTCACGATCCGGCTGGTACGCTTTTCGTAGCGAACTTGTTCCACCGGATCGGAGCCTGGAGTGGTGAACCGGCGTTCGACAGCCAACCCTTTTCCGGTACCGAAGTGACTTTTATTCAGGACCTTTTTCCTGGCGGATTTTAACGCCGCCGCAGAGTCGTCCAGCGGAATGTCTTTGGCGTTTTGGATGGGTGACTTCGGATTCATCGGACTTAGGGGTAAACACTATATATAGTATGAATAATTTTCCTATACCACTACATCTGCAAATTGTACTCAGGATAGTTTTGACCACAAGTGCAGGACAGTGAACAATTATTTTACATCTTTTTTTTATTTTTATCGGCATATTTCAGCGGTTTTTTTGCAGTAATATTCCGAATAATTTAATGATGCTTTAACACCTTTTTAAGGGACGGCCAGAACAATTTTATTCACCTATAAAAATCACCTCTTCATCGACCATTTTTTCATTCCGGAATATTTCCCAGGTTTTCGGTCCTCCTTCAAGCAAAATTGTGGATATTCCGTGAAACTCTCCGTCCGGAGTGGTCAGCTTTCCCCAAAGACTCAGCCAGTCGAATCTTCCGTTTTTATATTCCACCGGAATAATCCGGACTCCGCTCTCCGCCAATTTCTCGGCTTTTTTGAGATCGGCATCCGGAGACGTCACGATAATCGTCCTGCCCTTTAGCAGCATCTGCAACACCTTTGAATCAGTAGGAATACGTAATGAAGCATCCAGAATGATTCGATAATTTTCGGGGGGATTATTGACATATCTGACATCAAGCCTGGGATCGTCAGCGAGAATCGTAGCGACCCCGACCAAAATAGCATCGTGCCGCGCACGCAGGAATTCATGAGCCCAGCGGTCTTGTGTTTCATCGGTGATCAGCATGCGTCCGCCTTTCGGATCCGAATATCGTCCGTCAATCGTCCTGGCATTTTTCAAAGTGATCCACGGTCGCCCCTTCGTCATAACCGAAATAAACCCGCGGTTCAATCTTTCGCATTCGACGGGATTAATAGGACCCGTCACTTCCACACCTGCTTTTCTTAGCATTTCCACCCCTTTTCCCGAGACTTCCGGATTCGGATCGTACATCCCGA
>Ga0155828_120_pt1 | contig 28053 bp, 20 predicted proteins | sample RifCSPlowO2_01_FD_107482 | JGI IMG/M metagenome (GOLD analysis project Ga0155828, IMG submission 107482) | Candidatus Peribacteria bacterium RIFCSPLOWO2_01_FULL_51_18
AGTAAACGCTACGCGGTACGAGATGATGCCGTTACGAATGACCGATTAGTTATGTTTTAAATGCAAAATTGTATGAGCTGGTCGAAGGTCGCAAGCGTAACGCACGTTTTATGCATTCTTAACAATTTAGCAATTTTTCAGAGGTTCCCTAACCGCCGCTTGCGCGGTGGCTTAACCTGCACTAAACTGCGCCAGATTTATGTTAGTAATCCGTTTGCAAAGAACCGGCAGGGAAAACAATCCGACTTATCGTCTGGTCGTCTCGGAAAAAGCCCGGCATGCCAAAAAAGGCACTCTGGAAATACTGGGGCATTTCCTGCCGAGCATAAAAGAACCGCTTTTCAAATTTGAAAAAGAAAGGGTCATGTATTGGATCGGCAAGGGAGCCAAGCCGAGCGATACGGTTGCCCGACTACTTAAGAAAAACGGACTTGAAAAAATGGACGGATTTATCCTTTCTTATACCAAGCAGAAGCCACGGAAAGAAGTAAAGGCCGAGACGCCGGCGCCGGCAGTGAAAACGGAAGAGGCAGCGAAATAGGGTTAGGATCAGGTGCAAAGGTTTTTTTTCAACATATTGCTAAATTGTTAAATTGCTACATTGTTCGCAAGCGAAACGCGCGTTTTTTCTTGGCTTAATAATCGGACTTTATTGAAATTTGTGATCCCAGATTCTTGATTGTTTGTGCAATTGCAAATGAATCTGCTTCAAAGTAACCTTACCTTGCTATGACAAATTCGACAGATTCCGTGGAAAATGAGATACCGGGTTTTGAGTTTATCAAGACCGTCCTTTCGATGCTGGTGGAGGATAGTGACCAGCTCTTGGTGGAAAGCAAAACGGATGATCTGGGTATTTTGATCACTGTCAGGGTCAGCGAGCAGGACATGGGCAAACTTATAGGGAAAAATGGGCAGACCATAAAAGCTATCAGAACTCTGCTGAGAGTTATTGGCGGTTCTGCAAACCAGCGGGTAAACTTGAAAGTGCTCGAACCGGAAAAAGCACCCGGCTGATCCACTTCCCCTTTTATTATATGATCCGCGACCTCATTGAAAACGGTTCAGTCGTTGAGATAGTTGCGACGATAATCGCTTTCGGCCTGATTATTTCGGCGGTATTAAGCTTGATTTATGTCATTGTCGGCGGAATAACTTTCATACTGTCCGCTGGAAACGAAGAAAAGATCAAGCAGGCGGTGCGCACGGTACGTTACTCGATAATAGGACTTTTTATCAGCTTCCTGGCGTTTTTCCTCGTGTCCTGGATCACCAAGCTTCTGGGGATACCGTTTGACCTGTCATTCGGAACGATCCTGGATCTGATGAGCGAGCTGTTTAATTCATTGAAGTAACCGATCGCTTAAAATATTTTTCCAAAAGCGTACTTCCTCTGCACTCCCGCGGTGAGAATTGAAACTGCCGAAAGCAGGATGCCGAGCAGCAAATCCAGCTCGGCGCCTGTCGTCGGAAATTCTTTCAGCACGCCGGTCCGGCTCGTTCGGACACGTTCGTTGAGCGACAGATCACCGAGATCCGCTCCGCGGAGCGTGGCTACGTTTTCCAGTATCATGCCATTGGGCGCGTTTTCGGAAACCAGGAGGACATAACGGGCTTCCCAGGATTCGCCGGGATTTAGAACCGGCACCTTCCATACCATGCGACCGCTTGAAAAGCTGAGCAGATCATCAGGAGAATCATTGCGATCAAGCGTGAGGTAGGCGGGATCGTAACGATCCAAAACCGTCGCGTCCGAGATCACCCGGTCCAGGGTATTTCTTACGGAAATCCGGTACGTAATCCGGCTGCCCGGGACGGCTTCGCGGCTACTGGACGTTTTGTTGAAGAAAACCTGATTTTCTTCGACTGCTTCGCCGCCGACCGTCGTCTTGTCCCGCGAGGTAATCCCTTCGGAAAATACGCTGGCGAGAAGCACGGCCCCTTCAGGCGCATCGGAGCGGACGCGGACTGAAAAAGAAAGTGCGCGGTAACCATTGGGCGCTATTTGCACTACAAGCCACCGGACATTCGTGCCGTCGAAATAACCGCCCTCGGTCGCGGAAACAAACTCGGCATATTGCGGCAGTGACGCATTGACCGAAACATCAGTTCCGACGGTACCCGAATCATTTTTCAGATTTATCACGTAAGTGAGCATGTCGCCGGCACGGGCGGATTTTCGGTCATCCGTAATTGTTGGTGTTATCGCTCCGTAAGGCAGGCCGAACGTGACCAGAGTCTGATCCAGATCCGAAGCCGTGAGCATATAAGCTCTGGCGCGGAGGATCGTTTTGTCTTTGGCGCGGTTCTCCACCCGGACTGTAGCGCTGAATGTCCGGCTCTCGCCTGGACTGAGTTTTACGCGATACCACCTTACATTGTAAGAATCCCTCGCTCCCCCGCCCCCTGCCGAGACGAAATATGTCTGGGTCGGGATCGCCAGATTCAGATCGGATTCGATCACATACGCCCCGTCGTTTCGGATCCTGATCTGGTAGGTCAGGTTTTCGCCGGGAACGGCGTATTCGCGGTTATCCGAAACGGATACGCTTAGGCGGCTTGCTGCCGGTTGGACATTGGATTGTACCAGCGTGGTGTCCGTAGCCGACATCCCGGGAACCCGGACTTGCGCCACCAGATACTGGCCGGGCTTCACTTCGGGCGAGACATTCACGTTTATCTGGAGCGTACGGGTGATGTTTTTTTGTACGGAAACATTTCTCCATCTGACAAAACCCGGCGTGATCTCGCCGCCGTCCGAAGCCGAAACGATGTTTGACTGAAAAGGAAGGTGCAAAACCACGTCGACATTGCGGATGTCATCGCGTTGTTGTTTCAGGGTGATGATGTAAATGACCGCGCCTCCCGGTTCGACCGTGTCGCGTCCGTCGGTGACGGTGATGAAATTGCCGGTGAGATGCGGTCCTTCGTAGTCGTCATCCGGGGAAAGGCAGCTTAAGTCCTGCGGATAGTCGGTTTTGCCGTTTTCGTCGTTGTCAGCGCCGTCCGAGCACTCGCTGTGTATCGCATAGGTTTTCTCGTAAGAGGAGGCGAATAATCCCGTGAACAGCGACCCCACGAAAACGGCGCCAAGTATTGCCGAAAAGATACGTAAGCTCGTTCGTTTCTTCGTTTCAGGATGAGTCAGCATGAACACGGGGAATTTGGGAAAACTTAAAAAGGGATTATTTATAAATGAAAACGTAATATATGTCAAATGGATTTTTGGTAACTGCTCACTGACCTTGCAGAAAATACCGCTAACCTTGCCGCCTCACCCCCCTGCCCCTCTCCCGCATTCGCGGGCGAGGGGAGCTCCGCTTCACCTCCGAATGAAGTGTAATACGGATTCCTCTCTCCCTTTTTGGGAGAGAGGTGGCGCCGCAGCGCCGGAGTGAGGCGATGGCTGCAGAGTCAGTGAGCAGTTACGATTTTTGACGCAAATATTCCGGCAGCAGTATCGGCGGAAGGATCGAAGGGATTTGGGCGACGAGCGGAAGATCTTCGATGGCGATCTTGCCGATATACAAACGGCGCAGGTCGCCGCCGTCACTGACAAATTGTTCTATCGCCCTGAGCCCGCGGAAATAAACCAAAGACTTGGTAAAAGCCCCGGATTCGGCTGTGACGGACAACCCGCGCTTCAGATCGAGTGATTTCGTGAGTGCTGCTTCCGGGGTGTAACCGAGCTCACTCAGGAGGTATTTCCTCACTTCCGAGAACGAATGTTCCATGGCATAAGCCACGGCCAGAACGTTCTTGGCGAATGCAAACCGCCTTTCGTGAAAAGGCGGCAAAACCCGGTGCTGATTATAAATCGCCAGGCCCTCCTGGGTATCCAGGTAATTGGCGAATCCGCGGCGGAATAATTCAAATGGCTGCGCGCGCCCGTTCTCGGCGGTGAGGATGTGGGTCTCGATTTCATGAGCGATCAGGGCTTCGATCCGCGAGCGGGAAAACAGGGCTTTGGATCGGATGTATATTTTTTTATCCCCTGTCGCGCAATCCGTCACCATCGATGTTCTTATATTTATCTCAAAATCAAAAAGGCCGTAATTCTTCAGCACGGATTTGAATTCGCCGGCGGCTTCTTCTGCGCCCAGCATAGAGTCCCTCGGCGGGGGCAAATCACAGGCGGCGCGGGTCATCAGATATGCTTTGACAAAACCGATGAGAGCGGTACTGGGCGCGCCGTAAAGAGCAAGTGAAGCCGAAGTGAAATGCCGGGCGGAACCGCGGGCGCGGATCAGATCGATCCGGTGGAAAAGTTCACGTTGTTTCTTTTTCAGCAGCAGTCCCAGCGGCGAGTCGTCGGCATTGAGTCCGGTCAGCCGGCTTTCGATTTCATTCAGATTTCCCTCGAATTCCCTTTGGAGGAAAACCGGACTAAAGTTCATGTCCTGAGCCGCTTTTTCCCGCTCTTCCCGGAGATTTAAGGGCCGGAGTTCTTTCAGAAGCGGCAATTCGCGGTCAAGTCCCGCCAGTATTTTATCCAGCGCCCGGAGATCTATTTTGATCCCGCGTTTTTTTTGATTGACATGGCGCGGTTTCGCCGGATCGATCAGGAAACCGGCGATATCCCTTCTTCCGATGACGATTTTAACGCCTGCTGGAGTATCCCCCGCCCGCACGACTGTCTGGATTTTTTTTCCGGCGAGCGAAAATTTCACTTTATATCTTTGGCCGGTTCCGGGCATGGATTCGACGGCCCCGCGCTGAACCAGTTCGCCGAGGATATCCGGTGAAAAAACAGTATGTTCATGCTCGATGGAAACATATACCGGTTCCTCGACAATGATCCCGGACCCCGATATTTCTATAGTTTCGTGAATGCCGATTTTCGGTTTTGTCGCCTGTTCGTCATTTTTCCCGGCCTTGTGCGTCTTTTGACCAAACAGCTCCTGCGCCAGGCGCACGCCTTTTTCAGGTGATGATACCGTCAGTCCTTTAACCCGCTCCAGTCGTGCGCGAAGCGGCGAAAGATTGGCTATCTGAACCATCAGTCCGGCCCGGGCGTTGACCTCGAGCAACACCGGGCCGAGATCTTTTTCGATAGTCAGATCCACCGCGAGATAACCGATATTGGTTATGTACTGAATGCGCGAAGCCGTCATCAGCAGCTCCTCGAAGCCGGGAATCAGAATGCCTCTCGGGTTCCCGCCGTGAGGCAACTCGGATATCAATTTGTTGTAACGGGTCGCATAAGTCGTCACGCCTTTGGCGATATCGATGCCGATGCCGATGCCGCCCAGATGGACATTGGCCTTGCCGCCGCTTTCGGCTGTCGGGATGCGCAGCATCGCCATCACGGGGACCAAGTTGAATACGACTATCCTTATATCGGGCAAGCCTGCCGGCCTGAAAGGATTGAAACATTCATGCGGGAAAAGAATCTGCTCAAAAAATGCCGTGTCCGTTTTTCCGTTTACCGAATATTTCCCGTCCAGGATGTCCTCTATTCTTTCGATCAGTTCCTCACTTGTAACCGGACGGCGGCCTTCCTCCAAAAAAATTCCGTTTTGGCGTCCGTTGAGGATCAGTATCCCCTCTCCGCCGAAACCGTAATTCGGCTTCAGGACGCATTGATCGGGCAGAGAGGAAAAATCGAATTGCCGGAGCATTTTCCGGGACGTGATTTTGGCGAATACTTTCGCGGCGGGGATTCCCCGGGCGGAAAGGAAATCCTTCGTTTTCATCTTGTCGTCGGCGAACTGGACGGCTTTGCGCGGATTAAACGGTTTGATATACAGGAGATTCCGGGCATTGAGGCCGAGGATGCCGTAATTTGGGAATGGGAAGGACATGGGGGGAATTGACAATTAACAATTGACAATTGACAGTTGGTTTTCAATCCTCATTCTTCCTCGTGAAGGTGTTTGATGACTTCGTAAAAGCGGAAGTATTCGACCAACCTGAGCCCCGTCCATCGCCCGAGAAATATGTTGATGAAGATCGTGAGTATTATCAGCTCAGGATAGGCGAGAATAAGCGTTTGAAACGACGGCAACGAGACGATAAATACGCATAATAAGGCGCCGAGGACAGTCTCGGCAATCGCGAGAAAAGCCGACCAGAGGCCTTCTTCCGTTTTCAGGTTTATAAAATTCTCCGCGAGAGTGGAAAGGATGAGAAGTATGAAAACCGTACCGAGCGCGAAGCTGACGCCGGCCCAGGTTCCGAGGCCGGTAAGCAGCAGCAAAGTCAGACAGACGGCGGTTAAAATGATGGCGACTTTGGGGTAATACAAAAGGCGCCAGGGACGCATCAATGCGCGGGTCACATAACCGCTCACCAGAATGAAAAGCAGGAAGATCAGGCCTGTCTGCCAGCCCAGCGCCAGAAAACTGAGCGCCACAATGGAGGGCGTGTAGAGCCCGAATGTGGTTATGCCGATGACCTGTTTCAAAAAAGTGAAAATCGTCGCGATTACCGGCAGCATCAGGAGCAGTATGACAGTCTGGCCGGCAACCCCGTGGGAAAGCATGAAATTTATAAAAATCGAAAAAAGATCCCAGGGTTGATACCGGACGGTGGCGGCGGTAAGCGTGATCTGGGGAATTCCCCGCTGTTCCAGAGATGAACGGAAATCGGTGATAACCGCGATTTCGGTCAATGAATTCAGCGCTTCTTTCCGCGTCACGATTATCTGCGCCGGATTCAAAAAAGAAAAAGCGCTTCTTGCGATCCGTGAAACGGTAGTGAGCCCGTGGCCGGTGATAACGACCACCGTCTGATATCGCACGGTCGAACGGTATGCCGTATTTCCGTCGATCGCCCGCATCAGCGCCTGCAGTCCCTCTATGCCGCTGCCCCAGACGACGATGGAATCGGCTCCGGTAAATAGGTTCAGCCGACCGGTCAATTGACTGACTATCGAGTCTTCTTCGCTCAGCGAAGCCGATGTCGGGATGCCCTTGACCAGGTCGACGAAAATTCCGTTCTCCATCGCCGCATCCCGGAGCAGATTTATGGCACTGTCATCGATCGAGCTGTCCGCCACCAAAAGGATTTTTCTCCTGTAAGCGATCACCTGGTGCGTAGTCACGGATTCCCTGTCTTTGCCTTTCAGATCGGTCGATCTGACCCTGAGGCGGAAAGTGAGTTTCCCCGCCTTTTCCGGCGTATAAATGGCGACGACATTTTGGCCGATAAACTGCTTCGTCTCATCGATAGACCAACGGTAACTGGTGCGCTCACCCGTGACGTGGCTGGCCGAACCGTCCAGAATCAGGGTTTTGCCGGTCTGGATATCATCCGGTCCGGTTATAACGGCTGTTATTTGAGGTTCCTCGTAGATCACCTCGGACAGCGCCGCCTCCGCCGCCGACAAAGGCAGAGCCCACAAAAAAGCCGGGAGAGCGAACAGCAGAATCGGGTATCTGTACATGGAGGGGAAGTATACACCAGTAAACCTGGAAAACGGGGAATGTAGAATTGAGAATTTAGAATGTAGAATGAGAAGTAATTCTATATTCTATATTTTATATTTTACATTCCTGATCATCCGATTCATCAAAGCACGGTGTTTCTTTTTTGGGATCATTCTGGCCTTCCTTCTTCCCTGGCTTGTCTACGGTCGTTCACTCTGGCAAGGATTCGCGGCGATCGATGACGGTTTTTTGATCGTAAATAATCCGATTGTCCACGGTTTTGATTTCTGGCATATAAAGCTTGCGTTCACGACTTTCGATCCCGAGCTTTATATCCCCGCGACACTGATGACGTTTCAGCTTAACTGGCTGATGGGCGGCGGAACGCCGTTCTGGTTTCATTTTACGAATTTGCTGATTCAATCGATAAACGCTTTGTTGGTCGCTGCCCTGCTTTTTTCGTTATCCCGAAGAAAAGGAATCGCGTTTGTCGGAGCAATTTTATTCGCTATCCACCCGATCAATACCGAAGCCGTTGTTTGGGCCGCGGGCCGGAAAGATCTGCTCTGTATCTTTTTTTTATTGATCGCGTATCTGGCATACCGGAAATATTCGTCCGACAGGAAAGTTCTTTATTTTATTTTGGCGATAAGTGCTTTCGTACTGTCACTTCTTGCGAAAGCCCAGGCCGCGATCCTGCCGGCGATTTTGGTTTTGGACATGATCCTGATACAAAAAAGAAACGACGCGAAAAAAATGGCGGCCGAGCTTCTGCCGTTTTTGGCGCTGTCAGTTCTGTTCCTGTGGATCGCATCTTTCGGCAAGGAGCAGATACTCGCTTCCTCTTCGCTCTATGAGACCTTTGTGATGGCCCAGAAAAGCGCGGCATTTTATTTGTTGAAGCTCATTTTCCCTTCAGGACTCACGGTCATTTATCCCTATCAGGATGCCATCGGCCTGAATGAGCCGGCTTTCTTCATTCCCCTGCTGATAAATGCGGCGATTATCTCATTTGCGTTTTGGCAACGGAAGAAACGTCCATTGGTTGCTTTTGGAATACTTTTTTTCTTCGCCAGCCTGGTCCCGACTTTTTTCAATTTTCACAAAGGCGAGCTGATGTTTTTCGCGGTCGACCGTTATGCTTACCTGCCGGGCATCGGCGTGATCCTGGCCTTATTGCTGCTCGGAAACGGGGCAGCTGATTATTTCAAGATTTCGAATGTCTGGAAAACATCGATTGTAGCCGCGATTGTCCTGATGCTCGGATCGGTATCGGTCTTCCAGACAAGAGTGTGGGATACGCCGGACACTTTGTTCGGCCGTTCACTTGAGCTGTATCCGGAGTCGGTCTCGGCGCGGATGGCGATCGGAAGCATACTGCGGGAAAGGAACCTGCTCGCGGATGCGTTCACGGTTTTGCATGACGGCGTCAGTTACAGCGATCACCCCGGGCTGAATATCGAAGCCGGGCTGGTTTACTCGGCGAACGGTCAGGTGGAGGATGCCAGGCAGCAGTTTCAAACGGCGCTCAAAAAAAACCCGAAACTCGCGCCGGCGGATTATTATCTGGGATTTTTGGAAGCGGATGCGGGAAACGACGCCGGAGCAATCGAGTGGTACGAAAAAGCGATCAACCACGATCCTTCATATGTGACCGTAAGAGTGCATCTGGCGGATTTATTGATTAAGCAGAAAAAATACGACGAAGCGGGAGATCAGCTTACCGAAGCACTGAGATGGAATCCGGTTTCGGTCGAGGCGCTGGAGCAGAGGGTTAGACTTGCGGAGATCGAAAAAGATAAAAGCTTGAATTACTGGAGCTTGGAATTGGGAAAGGCAATGAAATAAAGCCGGTTACGATATTTTGGCATTCTTCAATACCGTTTCCGTCTGATTCTTCCTGAATTTCTCGATTCTTTTCCTGATTTCCGGATACTTGTTTCCGAGTATCGCTGCGGCCATAAGCGCCGCATTAACGGCGCCGGCTTTGCCGATCGCCAGCGTCCCGACCGGTATGCCTCCCGGCATCTGATTTATCGAAAGCAGAGAATCCAGTCCGCGGAGAGATTTGGTTTCCATCGGCACGCCAAGCACCGGAAGAATCGTCTTCGCCGAAACCATCCCGGCAAGGTGCGCGGCGCCGCCGGCTCCGGCGATGATTACTTCCAGACCTTTGGAAGCGGCTTCGGAAGCAAATTTGAAAGTCTTGTCCGGCGTGCGGTGGCCGGAGATGACCTCGGCTTTGAACGGGATCTTGAGCTGTTCGAGCATCGCAACCGTATGCTGCATCGTTTCCCAGTCGGACTTGCTGCCCATTATGACGGCGACGAGGGGCTTCATCGGTGAGCAGGATAGTGGAAATCATGTTTCTCTCAAAGTGAAGACCGTTTCGAGGGATTAAATAAATTGACATGTATGTTCCGTGTGGCACGCTGATACCATTTTGCATTTAAAACATAACTAATCGGTCATTCGTAACGGCATCATCTCGTACCGCGTAGCGTTTACTCAAGCCAAGAACTCCATACCGCCAGCGCGTCTGATTAAGAACGTTTTAAACGCGAAGTGGTATGAGAAGATCAGTTCCTTCGACTCCGCAGCCGCGGAGGGCTGCTGCTGTTTTTAAAAAAAATCTTTTTCCACTCAGCAGCGCCCCTCCGCGGGCGCGGCAACTGCTCGTTGCCTTCGAGTAGTCATTCAGCCAATTCGTGAGTAATTACTTTAAAGACCCCTTGCAATTGACAGAAATATAAATATAATCACGCGCAACTTTATGAGTATTGAAGAATTGGAAGTTACTTCGGCAGAAAGCCTTCAGCCGGTCAGGCTGAGAGTCGAAGGAAATTTGGCGGATGCCAGGAGAAAGTTCCGTGATCAGCTCAGGAAAGTTTTGGATCCGCGGCGACAGGCGGGTGAATCCCCGGAAGCCGCCGCGGCAAGGTCGTTTTTGATCCGATACTTGAGAGAAAACGTCGAAGCGGCCGAGACGATTGCTTCAATGAAAGACTTGATTCAGGAATTCGAGGCTCTTGCACCCGTTATCCTGGTGCATAAATGCATCGACGGACGGGTCCACGGCAGCAAAGGAATAGGATACCCGCCAACTACAGTAGATTTCCTGCGGACTGAGGGGTGCAAACTGGATACAGATTCAACCAATCAGATTTTCTGGGAAAAAATGGATATTGCAGTAATGGAAGCCGCTCATAACACGCCGGGAACTCCGGCTTTGTTCATCGAGCTGGCTCACACTGCGACTGAGGGGCACGGCTGCGCAGCTCAATCTATGCCGTGCATGTCACCTCAGGCGGTAGTTGAAAATTCATTGCAGACCGTTAAAGAGCACGCCGATAAAGTCCGTGATCATTACGGAAACAGCGTATTCGCCTTGCACGGCATAACGAATACTGACGATATGTCTGAAACTTTGATCTTCGAAAATGGCACTGAGCTGAGTACTTCAAAGTTCATAGAAGCGGCCGGCTTGAATGATCCGGATGAAGTATTTACTCCGGATTTCTTAAGTGCAGAGATTACCGATCCTTCGATCATAAAACACGTGGGACGGACGACATTCGGAGATCTACTCAGTGGTGACTTACCGAAGATTTATAATGATTTGAGATCCGGCATCGCGATGGAGGTTTATCTGATGAAAATGATTTCGAGCGGCAATAATTCGATCGTAAATCCAAAGATCATGGGGCTCATAGAAGATGTATTTACCAGTGCCAAAAACATACCGGATTCGCTTAGACGGCCTCTGATATATCAGACGATCTGGAATATCGCTTATACGCTTTATCAGAGAAACCGGTTGAGACTGATGGAAGGTGCGAATAAGTTCAGGGACAAGCATCTCGAACATGCCGAGGAGTTGATCGGTTATGGCGAGGGATATGAGCTGCTTAGGAGGAACAAGGCGGCTCTTGCCAAGACCGGCCGGGGTGATGACAAAAAAGCTTTGACTGTCGCGAAAAAAGTTCTGGATGGAAACAGAAAAAAATCGGCGGATGCCGAGCACCCACAACCGCACCGGCCGATTGTTCACATCAACATCGAGGTTTCCGGAGACATCACTTCCTGGCATCAGTTCAACAAACAGGTATTGGTGAAATTGAAAGTTATGAGTGAGCGGGTCCGTGAAGTTTATGGCGATGAATCAGTTTGTATCATGACAACTTACTCGCATGCTTCTGGTAAACAGTTCTACCCGGTCCAGGTTTATCCGCGTCCTTTGAGGACCGAACAGAATTCATCGTCCTTTGGCGTAAATGTGGCGGCAGGACTGAAGGATTTTCCTGAATTCGCAACAGAATTAAATAACCGGGAAATCACGTTCACAGAATATTTCGCTCAGTAAAAACCATGACCGTTGTTTCGCGCTGGTTTTTCGTTAAAATTGCGGCCGTTTTAGCCATTTCCGAATTTTATGAGTGATTCACACGCAAGCGACCATCATCACGGTATTCCCGACGCGCGAGCTGAAGGCCACGAGCCATCATGAAAAATGCGGTGTTGAACAGTCATACCACTTCGCGTTTAAAACGTTCTTAATCAGACGCGCTGGCGGTATGGAGTTCTTGGCTTGAGTAAACGCTACGCGGTACGAGATGATGCCGTTACGAATGACCGATTAGTTATGTTTTAAATGCAAAATGGTATCAGGCTCAGGCCTTGTTCCGTACTCTTATGGAGCACGGCTGGGGCGAGGAAGGCTTCGCCCGGCGCCCGCTGCAGGTAAAAATAGTCGGAAAATCCGGCGACCCGGAAACGTCTCCGGGTGGCAGCATAATCCCCCTTCTCTTCCGATTACATGCAGCTACGTATGGCTGAGATTTTGTTATAAACTGTCGAACAAGTAAGATTTAGTCAGATTGGGGAGTCGCCAAGCGGTAAGGCAGCGGCCTTTGAAGCCGCCATACGATGGTTCGAATCCATCCTCCCCAGCCACTAGTTCTGGTGTTAATAGACCCACGTGCCTATCCAAGTGAGACACCTTGGTGACCCACGTGCTTTGCCAACATGGGCACCCGACCATGGTGTTTTCAGAGCCAGAAAACAACGATGATAGATATCAGTCTGTGATGCCGTAGAAGCACCTAGATACCAATATTGGCTTAGAGATAAGGGTAAAGCCTGATACTCTTTCATTGCGTACCTCACTCTTTGTTTTTGATGAAACTTACTGACCATCATGCACAGTACTTTGCCTACGAGCTGACTAAGCGATGTTCTTCCAATAGCTTGGAAAAGCTTTCATCTACACTGTCTAATGCTCAAGTAGATTTAAACCCACATCAGATCGAAGCGGCTCTTTTTGCCTTTCGTTCGCCTTTATCTAAAGGTGCCATCCTGGCTGATGAAGTTGGTCTTGGAAAAACCATTGAAGCAGGACTTGTTCTCTCTCAGAAATGGGCAGAGAGAAAAAGAAAGATACTTCTGATTGTTCCCTCCAGTTTGCGGAAACAATGGAATGATGAGCTACAAGAAAAATTTTTCCTGCCGTCCATCATTCTAGAAGCCAAATCTTTCAATCAATATATTAAAGATGGCAATCTCAACCCTTTCAACCAAGAGGATAAAATTATCATCTGCTCGTATCACTTCGCTAAGGCAAAATCACCATACATAAAACAAACAAAATGGGATTTGTCAGTCATTGATGAAGCTCATCGTCTAAGAAACGTCTACAAAACCAGTAACAAGATTGCTCGTGAAATCAAGAACTCGTTGATCGATGTTCCAAAAATCCTGCTTACAGCAACTCCTCTCCAAAACTCTTTGCTCGAACTATATGGTCTGGTTAGCATCATTGATGACCACGTTTTTGGCGATCTGAAGAGCTTTAAGTCAAATTATGCTCGTGTTCCTCGTGAGCAGGACATTTACGAAAGCGAGGTAGGTCTTGTGGAGCCGAAGCAGGAAATGTTCGTTGAATTGCGTAATCGTTTAAAGCCTGTCTGCACTCGCACTCTCCGCAGACAGGTACTGGAATACATCAATTACACTGCGCGAAAACCTCTCACACAGGACTACGTCCCTACCCAGCAAGAAACTGAACTTTACGATGGAATGTCAGGATACCTCCAGAGGCCGAAGCTCTATGCTCTTCCATTCAGTCAGCGTCAGCTCATGACGCTTATTTTGCGCAAACTGTTAGCATCTTCCTCTTTCGCGATTGCCAGCACTCTCGACAAACTCGTCGACAAGCTTTCTATTTTGATTAAGGAAACAAAAGCTAAAAATGCAGTCCAAGATAATGATACGGCTGGTATCGAGCAGAATTTTGAGAATTTTGAGGAAGTTTCAGATGAATGGATCGACACAGAAGAAGGTGAAGACGAAGAAGATGAAAAAGAAAAGAAGACCCTCACTCCGGAAGACATTCCTAAAATGGAGGAGGAAAGAGCTGATTTGGCTAAATTCCGCGATCTTGCGAAGAAGATTTATGCGAACTCCAAGGGGGAAGCGCTACTTATTGCTCTTCAGAAAGGATTTGAAATGACACAGGAACTCGGCGCTAAAAAGAAAGCCATTATCTTTACAGAGTCCACTATTACTCAAAAGTACTTGGCCGAAACATTGCTTGGGAAAAATGGTTATCAAGGAAAGATTGTTCTGTTCAATGGCTCAAACAACGATGATGAATCCAAAGAGATTTACAAGAAATGGATTGAAAAGTACCAAGACACAGACAAAATTACAGGATCCAAAACAGCGGACACCCGCGCAGCACTTATTGAGCATTTCCGCGATAGCGCGGAAATCATGATTGCTACGGAAGCAGGGGCAGAAGGCGTGAATCTCCAATTCTGTTCACTCGTTATCAACTATGATTTGCCTTGGAATCCACAAAGGATTGAGCAGCGCATTGGTCGTTGCCATCGTTACGGCCAAAAGCACGATGTCGTGGTGATCAACTTCGTAAATCGGAAGAATGCAGCAGACCAGCGCGTTTACGAGCTATTGGATCAGAAGTTTAAATTGTTCAAAGGAGTCTTTGGTGCCAGTGACGAAGTACTGGGAACCATTGAATCTGGTGTTGATTTTGAAAAACGCATTGCGGGCATTTATCAAACTTGCCGTACTAATGAAGAGATCAACGCTGCCTTCGATAAGCTACAAGATGAAATGGAGCCAAGCATTCAAAGTAGCTTGTCTGACACTCGCCAAACTCTACTTGAGAACTTCGATCCTGAGGTGCATGAAAAACTGAAAATGAATTTTATGGAGAGTAAGGCCTATCTCGATAAGTATGAGAGCTGGTTGTGGGAAATCACTCGTTATTACCTAGGAGATAAGGCAGATTTTGCTGATAAGGATTACTCCTTTACCCTTAAAGTTAATCCTTTTCGCAATGAAGATATTGATCCGGGGCCTTACAGAATTGGTAAAAACATTGAGGATGCTCATGTCTATCGTCCCGGTCATTCATTAGCTCAAAGAATTCTAAATGAGACTAAAAATAAGCAACTTCCTGAGACTGAAATTGTCTTTGACTACTCGAATCACCCCTCAAGAATTGCCGTGCTGAAGGAACTAGTGGGCAAGAATGGTGTTCTGAAGGTCACAAGTTATACCGTTGAAGCTTTTGAAGCAGAAGATACGGTCATTGTTTCAGCTCTGAGTAAAGACAATGAACCAATTGAATCAGACATTATAAAGAAGATATTTTCTCTTTCTACGATTTCCTCAACTCCCTGCGAGATATCCCCAGAGCAACAGAAAAAACTAGAAGCACTGGAACAAGGAAGTATTTCAGTCACATCGACTCAAATTGCGGAAAGGAATAAAGAATTTTTTGATGACGAAATGAACAAGATGGACAATTGGGCAGAAGATGTAAAAAAGGCGCTTGAACTGGATTTGAGGAAGCTTGATATCGATATCAAGGCCGCCAAAACAAGCGCTAAAAAAATTGTGAATCTGGAGGAGAAGATCAAAGCTCAACGAGCAATTAAAGACTCCGAGAAGAAGCGTAACGAAATGCGAAAGAAATTGTATGAAGCGCAGGATGATGTGGAAGTAAAGAAGGAAAAATTACTACAGACAGTCGAAGCACAGCTCAAGCAAAGATCAAACTTGAAGCCATTATTTACAATCGTTTGGAAAATTATTTAACTTTTTACAGGCAGCTATGAGTAACAACAAGCAAAAACTCGAACTTACTTGGATCGGCAAGAATAACCCAGAATATGATATTGCCAATATCGAGCCGCGTATTCTGGAAGAGCGAAAAGATTTATCGTACGGAGATCCGAATACGGAGAATATTATCATTCATGGGGATAACCTACTCGCACTTAAAGCATTGCTTCCGGAATTTGAGGGAAAAGTGAAATGTATCTACATTGATCCACCATATAATACTGGTAACGCTTTTGAGCATTACGATGACTCAGTTGAGCATTCTACTTGGCTTTCACTGATGAAACCGAGGTTGGAACTTTTGCGGATGCTTTTGAGTAAGGATGGTTTTATTTGTTGCCAGATCAATGATGAAGAAGGGGCATATCTAAAAGTACTTCTTGATGAAATGTTTGGACGATCAAACTATCTGACAAGCTTTTATGTTCAGGTGCGATATCCTAAAAAAACTCTAAAACAAGATATGGCGTTTCATAAAGAAATTGAAGAAGTACATATCTATCGAAAAGAATATGGAGCAAAACCTATTCAGAACGAGATAAGTTCCTCATTTGAAAAATTTCGTTTTTATATTTCAGAAAAAAGTCCAGGTCAACGAATCCAGATAAAAGGGAAAGAGGCGATTTTGTTTAAAAAAGGCGAATATGAAATCATAGAAAAAAATGGCAGCGAAGATGGGTTAAAAGAAATTTGGGCAACAGGAACTATTCTAGATGGGAATTCATCTGGAAGATTTTTTAGAGATTATCTCGCTGGTCGTGCTACTACAGATGGACTTGGTGTTATCTATAAAATTTTCGGAATTGGAGATGATAAATTTGGATTTAGATATTTTACGGGCCCGAAGAGGATAGGCGCTACAAAAGGTAAGTATTATCAAGGGGTGCCCTCAGATCAACTTAAAAATCCAATGGCTATCAAATCTACGCCGATTGAGAATTTTTATGATTTTGCTGCACAGTTTGGAAATTGTCGGACTGAAGGCGGTGTAGAATTTCGTAGTGGTAAGAAACCAGAGCTTTTATTATATACACTTTTAAAGCATTTTTCCTGTCCAGGAGATTGGGTATTAGACTCATTTTTAGGGTCTGGAACAACTGGCGCAGTTGCTAGTAAAATGAGCCGAAAATATATTGGTATTGAAATGGAAAATCAGGCTTATTCGCATGTACACAAGCGACTTGTTTCTGTAGTAGACGGTACCGATCAGAGTGGTATTAGTAAAACAGTAGAATGGAAAGGTGGAGGCGGGTTTAAGTTTTATGAACTGGCACCAAGCTTTATTACAATCGATGAATTTGGCAATCCTGTAATCGATGCTTACTACAACGATGCCAAGCTTATCCGCGCTATGTGTAAGTTAACCAACTACACTTTTGCACCAAGTGCGACTGAGTACTGGAAACATGGGAAAGGCCAAGGAAATAATAGCATCTATGTAACGACTCAGATGCTCTCTGTGGCAATGGTTCAACAAATTGTCAGTCATCTAACCTCGAACGAAACACTACTTATCTGCCCCAAGAAATACGAGCCGGGCTGCAAGGAAGTGGACAATCGCATCACGATTAAAAAGATTCCACAGTCAGTTTTGAAAGCATGTCAGTTCGGTAAAAAAGAATATTTGTTGCCTATCAAAGAACGAACTATAGAAGAAATGGAGGAGGAAGATTTACCCGAAGCCCAAGAATAATATGCATAAAGCCCACGCTCTACAGTACATTACGAATGCCATGAGTCTGCGTGCTCCGCAGGAAAAGAGTTTGAAGCTTTTTGCGGACTATTTGGAATCAGATGCTGGCAAAAAAGTGTTGTCGCGCATGAAACCAGAGAGCCGTGGAAGCGTTAGTGATATTGAGCTAGTAACAAAAGGCTATGCACAAACCATCCCCGAGATGGGCGGATTTCAGGCATTTGAGCGGACTTTTCCCGCGTATACCTTTGCTCTCGCCACAGGTGTCGGTAAAACACGCTTGATGGGTGCCTTCGTGGCGTACCTCTATCTTGTCTACGGCATCCAGCATTTCATGATTGTCGCTCCGGGTAACACCATTTACCGCAAACTGGTGGATGATTTCAGCAAGGCCAATAACCCCAAATATGTATTTACTGGGATTGAGGAGATCAATATCAGTACAACGAGCATTATCACCAAAGAAAACTACCAACAGAATCAAACCACGGTCAGCCTGTTTGGTAATCAGATCCAAATCAATATCTTCAATATCCAGCAATTTGCTCAGAAAGACATCGAGCAGGAAAAAGGAATAACAAAGTTTAGTGAAACGCTTGGAGAGTCGTATTTTGAATATCTAAAGTCCCTTCCTGACTTGGTTGTATTGATGGATGAATCTCATCACTACCATGCAGATGCGGCTATGGGGTCGCTTGACCGTATTGACCCTCTCATGGGTCTAGAGTTCACAGCTACGCCCTACACGGGAAATATGATCGGTCGAGGTCGTACGCGCCAACCTGAACTGAAGAAGAATATTTTCTATACCTACAATCTTGGTGATGCTATTCGGGATGGTTTTGTGAAAGATCCCTGGGTAGGAACCGAAGCCGACGTTGATTTCAGTCAGTGGGATGCAGAATCCATCGAAACCGATGCACGAAAGCTACAATTGGCCGCCTTCTTCCATGAACGTACAAAGGTAGCACTCAAGGAATATGCCTTGGTAAACAATAAATTCGAGGTTAAGCCTGTCATGCTTGTCGTTGCAAAAGAAACAAAGCATGCAAGCGAACTTCGTGCCCTGATCGACAGCGATCAATTCCGAGGCGGTGCCTATAAAGGCAAGGTGATCGAGGTTCACACCAAGACGCGTGGTGATGAAGCCGACGAAACCATTGAAAAGCTCATCTCGCTGGAGCATCCGGACAATATCGTGGAGATTGTCATCCACGTGAACATGCTTAAAGAAGGCTGGGATGTGGCGAATATCTATACAATTGCTCCGATTCGATCCTCTGCTTCTGATATTTTGACCGAGCAAACAATCGGTCGTGGTCTTCGTTTGCCATACGGAGAACGAACGGGAAATAAGAATGTCGATCGTGTGATGATTGTTGCCCATGATAATTACGCAAAAGTAGTTGAGGCGGCTCAGCATTCTTCACTTATTCAGCCATCCAATATTGAGAGAATTTCGGCGGATGATACAAAATTGGTGAAAGAGGTTCTTGAGGTGCCATCGGCCTTTATCGCAAGTATCCAGCAGCAGATCAAGGCGAGTCCGAACATCATGCAGGAGCTTGAATCACAGGCAACGAAAGTAGTAAGCAGCATTATTTCTGGCGATACGCCTGACGATGTAAGAGCTGCAACCATCCAGAATAAGACAAATGAATTCGTTGAACTCATTGCAAAGCAAAAAGCGACGGAGCAAAGTTTTGCATTTCATCATCAGCATACGGATGCACAGCCAACCGAATTGCCCTATGCGGAAGGATCTCTCTTTAATAGCTTTAGCGAGCCAATAAAGAATGAGCTTGAGAAGATTAGTCGTATTTCCGGTCAGGCTATGGAAGTCCGGAATATTGCGATTCCACGGCTAATGCTTACTCCTCATTATGGGGAGCTGATCATTGAGGATTTCGATTTGGATGTTAGAAAGCTCAGTAGATATGCGACAGGCGCTTCCATCATGGAACAACGATTACAGGGAACTGAGGAGGTGGATCTCTTTGGTAATGCACATCAAGGAGACCGGGAAACCGTGCTTATACGCGTATCAAGCTTGGGAGAAGGACGGACGCAGAGTCCTGAAAGCACGATCATTGCAGCCCTCACGGATCATCCGCTCATCGATTACGACGATCCTAACCAGACTCCGTTATTGCTGAAGCTCGCGGCGCAGGCCGTATCAAACTACAAGTCATTCGTGAGTGACGACAATGCAGCGAAAATGATGGTGGAGAACAATTTCCGGCAGATTGCTCATGAAATTTATGATCAAATACTAGAACATAAGAAATTTGTTTCGGAGAGTTATCTCGAATCCAGCATTCGTGAACCGAAACCTTATCTTGAGCAGTTTAATATTTCACGAGACCACAACGATAAGCCGGTTACATTGGAATCGCAGTTGAATAGGTTTCCGAGAGAAAAAATATATACCGGATTCAGTAAAGCTTGCCATTCAATGTATCGATTTGATTCTTCAGATGAGGCACGTTTGGCTTATCTGCTAGACAAAGATCCATCCGTGCAGGATTGGTTACGTCCTGCTCCGAATCAATTTGAAGGATTGTACTGGAGAGATGAGTCAGGCAATTCGCAGCATCGCTATGAGCCTGACTTTGTAGTAGAGCTGGAGAAGGAGATAGTAATGCTTGAAGTAAAACCTGACAGTGAGATAGAAGCATTTGACGTTCAATCCAAAAAGAAGACGGCTGAGAAATATTGTGAACTTGCTTCAAAGAATGTGGGTAAATTTGGCATAGTGAAGCCGTGGAGGTATGTGATCATCCCAACCGAAAGAATAACGGTGACTTCCACTATTGATGGCTTGCTATAGAGCATATTGCCTTACCCGCAAGGTTTTGCTGCGAGACCAACGTGTTCAGCCACCTAAAAAAGGTGTAAATAGACCGGGTACGTGACAAGTATTTCACGCTCGAATGCTTGCATTGCATCATCGAGATAATCCGGCGGCGGCCATGTCACTCCGGGCTTGCTGGTCGTACAAATCGCCAAACACCACGCCATGCACATATCAAATCAGCTCCGAAGTGATCGGCGTATCCGAACGAACTTCATGCAAGAGAGATTCGTGATACCATTTTGCATTTAAAACATAACTAATCGGTCATTCGTAACGGCATCATCTCGTACCGCGTAGCGTTTACTCAAGCCAAGAACTCCATACCGCCAGCGCGTCTGATTAAGAACGTTTTAAACGCGAAGTGGTATGAGTTTATTCTTAACATGGTATGGCATGTAATTTCTAGTCATGCCATAATAAGAATATGGTGCTCCTCGATCCCCGTCTCCGGAAAAGGCTTGATGAAAAACTTGCGAAACTCAATGCGCTCCGACCGCTCGACCCTGCGCAGATAGAAAAGTTGCGCGAGCAGCTTGAAGTGGAAATGACGTACAACAGTAACGCCATCGAAGGGAACAGTCTGACGCTCCGGGAGACTTGGCTCGTTTTGCAGGAAGGCATGACGATCAAGGGCAAGCCGCTCAAGGATCACCTGGAAGCGAAGGACCACAAGGAGGCGCTTGATTTCCTCTACGATCTCGTCTCGCAGGATGCCTATACCATCTCCGAACACCTCATTCGCCAGCTCCATCAACTCGTGGTGCGCGAGACTGACACCGAGTTTGCCGGACGGTACCGCACCGGCTCCGTGATCATCGGCGGAGCCGATCATACGCCTCCCGACGCTGTCGATGTGCCACGCCGGATGGAAGGGCTCATGCGCTGGCTCAAGAAGAACCAGAAAGCGCTGCATCCAGTAGAACTCGCGGCGCTCCTTCATCACAAACTCGTCTTCGTTCACCCGTTCTTCGATGGGAACGGACGGACGGCGCGTCTTGCGATGAACGTCCTTCTCATGCGCAAAGGCTTCCCGCTCGCGATCATTCTCAAGAACGACCGGAAGAAGTACTACCGCGTCCTCCAAGCGGCGGATAAGGGAGACGAAGCGGCGTTGACCCTCTTCATCGCCCAGGCCGTTGAACGTTCCATCGATTTGTACCTGCGTACCTTCTCGAAAACCGAGAAAGGGAAACTCCTGACGCTTGCGGAAGCGAGTAAAGGCTCCCCCTACAGTTCCAAATACCTCAATCTGCTCGCGAGGACGGGCAAGCTTGATGCGTTCAAGAAAGGCCGTGTGTGGTATACGACCAGGGAAGCCATCGAACGCTATCTGGGAGAGCGACTGCGGCGCAGAGTATAGAGTGTAACGCCAAAAAAATGTCGCGGACGAAATAGTCGAATAGACGAATAGCAGGATCACCCCATCTGATAATCCGGCGGCGGCCATGTCACTCCGGGCTTGCTGATGGTCAACGTAAGCCATCGACCCGCCCAGTGTGCCTAATCCCCGTTTTCAGCCTGTTTGGCATACGCTTGTCGTATAAGGGCAAGCACATCTTCCATCTGATCGACAGTGAGCATTTTTACTCTCACGTCTCCGGTTCCGAAATGATCCCCGCCAGTAATATCTTTGCAGAGGCTTTTGGGATCATCTATGTCGCTGAACTTCATGTTCAACACTAGGCGCAAGCTGTCTTTCCTCGGTATGATGGAGACGAAGTCATCCGTCGTCTTGTAGGCAATGACGCGCTTACGTATTTCCTCCTGTACGGACGGATCGAGATTGCGTACGTGGTTTCTCACCTGTTCAAACAACTGCAAGACTTCTCCAGTCAGATTTGGATGATCCTCGATAGCATAGTCCGTCTCATCACGTTTCTGTTCCATCTCTTTGTACTTCTTCAAAATCTCATTATCGAGCATCGGGTACGTCCACACCTGAACTGCGAGTTTTGCGAAACGCTCTGCACGGCGTTTGATCTCTGCTTCATTCCAATGCTCCAAGACCCCTAATCCTTCATTCATACGCAGGGGACTGCCAGCGAATCCGATGCTATCTCCGCTTTCATTTTTCATGTCTCTTTTTTTCAGGAACGGCGCATCGCTGTATTCGCTGTTGTAGCCGGTGAGGGTGAGGTTGCCCAATGTGTGGAGGTACTCCTCTTGTACTTCCTTCCACCGTTCACCAAGTTCCTCCCGCCACTCAGACGAGAGATTGTCATTTTGAGGCATGATGTGTTCTATGGTGTAAGACTCGACATCAACCCTCTCTTTGCGCCCATCGTTTTCTAGTTTCCTGAGCCAGTAATTTCCTCTTCGGAAGCTGTAGAGATCCTTCATCACCAAATCCCTCGTAAACTCACTATCAGCTGGGAATCGCCTGTAGGAATCCTTCAAGACGAGTTTGGCAGCAAAGCTCTCCACATACTCCTTTTTGTTTAAGTCCTTGGAGAAAGTGGCAAAGGTCTTATTGAGTGAGTTGGTCGGAATGCCACAGATGGCGCGACGGAACACGTAGCTTTCGATGAGCCGGATACACAAGAGGAAATCATTGCGGTTTAGTTTTTCAGACTCATAATCATCGTACATTTCCAACAAGAGAGGAAACGCCACTTCCACTCTCAATGTATTGATGTCACTAAAGGCATTTCTGAGGTCTTTGTCCTCTTCCTTCTCCAAGGCCATCGCCACAAAGTACTTCGAGTATTTGAAGATATCCGCAACCAGTTCTTTGATCGGGAGGTCGTGATTCTCAGCCTCATATGACTTAAACGCCTTGTAGACCTCTCGGATATTGGGAATGCGTCCAGTCTTCACCGTCAGATAATCGCGCATGAACTGGTCGAATTTCTCGCTGTAATTGTCTTGTCCGAAGCTCTGTTCCATGAGGAACCAATAATCATTATAGAGTTCGGTTTGTAGATCGGGTTCTAAGCCCATTAAGACAAAATTGCGGATGAGGTCAGCTTGGCTCAGTTCCAAACCCGTCGAGTTGAGACTCTCAAAGATGAGTTGCGGGTTGTCGTGTGTCCTATCCAGCGAAATATCTACAATGATCAGTTTTGATATTCCGCGAAAAATCACATCGAGTCCCACATCGCATTTGCGTATTTGCTCTTGGAAGTACCGATAGTTCTCCTGAATCCGCTTTGAGACAGGCTCTACCAATTCCTTGCCTTCCATCAGGCGAAGAAGGGTCGTCTTGTCACTCTGTGTGAGGAGAAGTTTATGCCGCATCTCACCTTCTTCTTCGCTATTGAAAAGGTAATAATTGTTAATCTTCTTCTGGCTGTTCTCCCCCTCCTTTTCGCTTTCTTTCATAGCTTGTCCGAGTGCGTGGAGGATGAGGGACATCGTTGTGATTCTCTGTTGCCCGTCGATGACCAGCAATTTTGGGATGGAAGACACTTGATACATGTCTTTCTCGATGTAGACGATGGATCCGATGAAATGTCCCGCAATTTTCTCGTTCACGGCGGTTTTCACAATATCCTTCCAGAGCTGCTCGCACTGCTCCTGCGTCCAGCTGTATGGACGCTGGTAAATCGGGATGATTAATTGCTTGTTCCCGTTCAGGAATTCGAGCAGTTTGGTCTGAATGGCTTTCATACTGAGTAAATGAAAAAGGTTTTGTAATATTCCAGTACCACTGCGGCAAGGGCAATAAAAAGCGATATGCCAGCAATAACCGTGCCAAAAAGTGTTATTTTGTTCAAAGCGAGAGACAATTTCTCCGAAGATTCGTTAGCCTCAGTAATATTAGCGTTCAGTTGCACTAAGCACTCATGCGTTTTTGCTAAATTGCTACTCAATGATTCTAGAGACTCATTGGCTTTTGTCGTATTTTCATTCAATGCCCCGAAGGATTCATTACTCTTTTTTAAATTCTCATTCAGCGCAGAGAGTAAACCTAAGAAGATGTTATGGTATGTGCCACCTTTGAAAAAGGCAGCAAGAATATCATAGAGACCTTCTTGTTTTAGTTTCAGCCGTTCATTTTGATCTTCAGGCAATGGCACGCTGGCATATTACACCATTTGATCGGTAATTTCTTTTGGAGATGGAGCAGGTAGTGGTCTTGTAGAATGTATAACCGCATCAGGAATTCTGAAGGGGAAATTATTGATCGAATAGGCGAAAGGGTTACAATATACTCTCTATAATGGCGAAGGGCAGAGCAGCAACGGCACCTCGTTCGGTCATTCCGAAACAATTCTCCTCTCTGAGGGAGATTGATCAAGCAGTCGCAAAGCTTCAAAGGAGAATTAAGGAGGTACAAGACCTTAAGGATACAGGCGTGCGCTATGATGATCAGAAAATTCAAACCATAGAGATGAATATCGTTGAGACCATTCGAGAGGTCTATGGACAAGACTCCCCAGAGTTTCATACACATGAGCACATTGAGATTCACGATGGTGTGCACTTCATCAGTCTCTACGGGGATCGAGATTCAAGTCCTGAACGACAGGCGCATTTCTTGGCAGGTATTCCGAAAAGCATCGAGAAACTGAAGGGTCTGATTACCCGTTTAGAAGAGAAAAAATCTGATTTTGAGGCGAGTCCTGAGGAAATGGCAAACGTAGCCTTTCAAGGCTTATCGCTCCATCCCCGCGTTGCCTCCGTTTGCACATCTCAGTTTCGGGATGGCCATTATCCAGAGGCTGTCTTTAATGCAGCAAAGTGTCTCGAAGGATTGGTAAAGGAAAAATCCGGTCGCTTTGATCTGGAGGGAGTGAACTTGATGAGAACGGTTTTTACACCACGCGATCCTGTTCTTTCCTTTAATAGTCTATCGAATCAGACAGACCAAGACGAACAGGATGGCATGATGAACTTCTTCGCCGGAGTATCGCTTGGCATCCGGAATCCACATGCTCACGCCTTCCCGACTCTCTCTCTCCAGATAGAGCACTGGAATATATTGGGCTTATGAGTCTTCTCGCGAAGCGTCTGGATGAAACTAAGAAGTTGAAGTAGACACAACCGCTTTCTGCATATTGGAGGTACGATGATGTGATACCACTTCGCGTTTAAAACGTTCTTAATCAGACGCGCTGGCGGTATGGAGTTCTTGGCTTGAGTAAACGCTACGCGGTACGAGATGATGCCGTTACGAATGACCGATTAGTTATGTTTTAAATGCAAAATGGTATGACGCAGCCAAAATTGCGGCGCGTCAACGGGAAACTCCTTGGATACGGTCTGAAACTTTTTTCAAATATTACAAAAAACGGTCTCGAGAGACCGCCTTTTGATGGGCGCGATTCGCATCGCGACCATACACAGAGTACACCCCTCTTGTAACTTCTTGCAAGTATTTGTACTTGCCAAGTGCGTACAGTGCAAGAAGCCTCTCCTCATCACTCTCACGAAAATGCTCGACTCCGACACCAAGCGCCGCATTGACTCCGCGAGGCAGATCCTAGTCGGGAAAGTGCCTGATCCCAAAGGACAGGTGGAGCAGATCACGACCGCGCTGATTTACAAGTTCATGGACGACATGGACAAGGAAGCGCAGGAGCTGGGTGGCGGGGTAAAGTTCTTCACGGAAGAATACGAGAAGTACGCATGGAGCCGTTTGATGGATGTGCGGCTCGGCGGACAAGCGCGTCTCAATCTGTACACAGAAGCATTGGAAACGCTCTGGCAGAATAAGAATCACCCCGCTCTCTTCCGGCAAATATTCAAGGGCGCGTTTTGAAACAGGAGAAGAAGAAACAGATGCGTGCTGCAGGAGAAGGGAATGACGAACCCAACCCCCCTTGCCCCCTAAAGTGTACCTCTGCACGCTCCCCTCATGATCTCCATGCCAGCACAAGACATCTCTCATCCGCCATTCTACTTTTATTTCGCTCCTGCCGAATAATATGAAACATACTCCACCATCCCAATCAACGCACCTTGTCCTCTTCCATGGTAAAGAGATACGCAAAACATGGAAGAATGAACAGTGGTATTTTTCTGTCATTGATATCATTGGGGTTCTTACCGATCGGGCAGAGTTCAAAAAATCTCAAAGCTATTGGACGACCCTTAAAAGCCGCCTGAAGAGGGAAGGAAATGAGTCTGTCACAAATTGTGACAAACTGAAACTTCAGTCCGCCGATGGAAAATATTACAAAACTGATGTGGCAAATATAGAAACGTTGCTCCGGCTTATTCAATCCGTGCCTTCGCCAAAAGCAGAACCTCTTAAATTGTGGCTTGCAAAAGTGGGTCATGAGCGCATGCAGGAAATCTCCGACCCGGAGAAATCACTGAACAGAGCAAGGGAAAACTGGCAAAAGCACGGCAGAAGCGAGAAGTGGATACAGCAGAGGATGATGGGGCAGGAAACACGGAACAAGCTGACGGATTACTGGAGCGGGCATGGTGTGGAAAAAGGGGCGGAGTTTGCCATCCTCACCAACATCATTCATGAAGAATGGAGCGGACTCTCGGTGCCAGGTCATAAACAAATCAAGGGCTTGAAGACGCAGAATCTGCGCGACCATATGAACGAAGCGGAGCTCATCTTCACGGCATTGGCGGAGCTTTCCACTCGTCAGATCGCGGAAAGTATGCAAACGGAAGGATTGGAGAAAAATAAACTTCCCGCAAAAAAAGGCGGGCAAATCGCAAAAGACGCAAGAAAAGCCCTCGAAATGAAGACAGGGAAACCCGTCGTGAGCGGAGATAATTTTCTGCCATCAGGAACGCCGCAGAAACAAAAGAGCCGCCTCGAACGATAGTGCACTTCCCTCATGTTCCCCATGTCAACCAGACACTCACCCCTCTCCACCATCCGCCAGGCCGCTCGAAAGCGGAAAATTCCATCACTCTTGTCTTCCGCCCTCAGTGGGTGTACATTTGACCACCTATGACAACTCCATCTTCATCACAGCAAATTGCCCTCTTCCGTGGCAGAGAAATACGAAAAATCCTTCATGCAAATGAATGGTGGTTCTCGGTTGTGGATGTTATCGAGGCCCTCACCGACAGTGCAAAACCCAGTGTCTACTGGAGCGCGATGAAAGCTCGTGTAAAACAAGAGGACGGGTTTCAGTTATCTACAATTTGTAAACAACTGAAATTAGAGGCTTCTGACGGTAAAAAATATGAAACTGACTGTGCTGATACGGAAGGCATCTTCCGCATTATCCAGTCCATTCCATCTCCCTGCGAGAAAAGAACTTGAAAAAGAGCTGGGAATGTCAGTCGTATCAAAGAAGAATTATCTCAAGAAGCCGAACCGCAAGCGGCTGCCGGGAAAATGATTCGCTCTCCTCTCCACCATCCACTCATGAACTCTCAATCGCTCCAGCAATCGGATTTTCTGCTCTACAAGTCTTCCGACGGTTATGTTCGCGTCAGTGTGTTCATGCAGAACGAGACGGTGTGGCTGACGCAGGATCAAATGGCTGCACTTTTTGATAAATCAAAATCCACCATCAATGAGCATATCGGGAACATCTACGCCGAAGGGGAATTGAGAGAAGCGGACACCATGAGAAAATTCGGAAATTCCGAATTATCCACCAAACCGACCAATTACTATAATCTGGATGCCATTATTTCCGTGGGTTACCGGGTCAAATCGCAACGCGGCACGCAGTTCTTCGCGACGGTCCAGAACAAGATGCACTACGCCGTTCACGGGCATACGGCTGCCGAGATCATCCATAAGCGTGCCGACAGCTCCAAACCGATGATGGGACTGATGAGCTTCAATGGCAGGTACATCACGGCGGGCGACGTCCGAGTGGCGAAAAACTACCTGTCTGAGAAAGAATTGAAGCAGCTCAACCTCATCGTTTCTCTCTATCTGGATTTCGCGGAATTGCAGGCGAGCAACGAACGGCCGATGACCATGTCCGATTGGGTGAAGAAGCTCGACTAATTTCTCAAGCTCATACCACTTCGCGTTTAAAACGTTCTTAATCAGACGCGCTGGCGGTATGGAGTTCTTGGCTTGAGTAAACGCTACGCGGTACGAGATG